>Ga0116229_10002767_pt1 | contig 28562 bp, 18 predicted proteins | sample S1TSphgellanicum_3_FD_87313 | JGI IMG/M metagenome (GOLD analysis project Ga0116229, IMG submission 87313) | Host-associated microbial communities from peat moss isolated from Minnesota, USA - S1T2_Fc - Sphagnum magellanicum MG | ecosystem: Host-associated > Plants > Peat moss > Unclassified...
CAACATGATTGTCAAGGATTCTCATATCATGGAAGAAACATCTCAAGACAAATTGACATTCATCAACATCACCTTTAAGCAATACTGTCATAGAGAACTCTCATTTTTAAATGACTTGAAAAATCCCATGAAAAACTAATATCAATCAACATCACCCTTAAACAACACTAGGTATTTGTAAAGGATTTTTATTTAGTGGATTTTTAAACTCCCGAGGTAATTCAAAATTGATCAACATCACCTTGAGTAACACTAGTGTCTACAATTCTCAGAATTGGCTTAAGAAAACTTGGGTACTTGTTAGTTTGCTGAAAAATCTAACCCAAAAATCCAGTTCCTTAACATTTGTAATTTAATCTATAAACCACAATGTACTGACCATTTTCCTAACCATGGTTATAAAGTCAATAATGAAAAGGGGGGAAATCTCTACACCATTCTTTAGGTTTATACCAAAGAAAAAAGGGTTAAATAATTACACCTGATTTGTGCAAACCCGTTACCACCTAATAGAAGAATGGCTCATCCTGTCTGACTCAGCATGTTCTTTGGTGGAATGGGCCCAACTGAGCCTATTCTGACCTAAAGAAAATTTCCCACCCATTGGAAATGTATGAATTTTGCACAACTTTAAGTATTACATATGTCAAATTTTAAACAAGGCATTTAAGAAATTCCTTAAAATAAATAAATTTATGTGATAACAACTCCCCGAACCAAACCCCTAACATTTAGAGGAGCCAAACCCTAGGGTTATTGAGAAATTATATTAAATTTAAATCTGTATATTACTTAAATACTTTTCGCAAAATACTGTATCCAGACATACCGTATATCGCCGTTGAGCGCCACCCCGCCCTCTTCGTGTTTTCCGACCGTATTTTTGCGTTTGTGTGTTTCCGGGCGGTGTGCGCTTGCTTCTCCACACGCCTGCTTTTTGCTTTGATTTTGCTTTTTGTCTCTAAGAATTTGGTTTTTCGGGTAATTTTTCTATTTTCTTGAATTTTATTTTTTTTTCTTTTGTTCCCCCTCCCGTACCGGCCGCTTTGGTTAAATTCTTTCACTGCTTTTCTTTCTCTGAAGCCAGTCTTCGACTTCGGAAGTTTCTTTGATGTCAAGGAGTCGAGAATTCAAGTAATGCGACACCATCGTCCACAACTCTGCACTGAATTTCTTCCGAAAAATTTCTGCAGGTAGTCGTCTCCTTCCCCTCTTGATCGGTTGAGCCGCAGTCCGGTCTGGATTTTCTTTGAAGACGATTTCATACAAATAAGTGCGGTTTCACGTCACGGAATCGATATAAATGATTTGTCCCTAACGCGCTTTCTTGCAAATAGTCTCCCTGGCAGACTAGCTGCTTCCAAGTCCGGCATGAGGATGACGATCTCTGCTGCATGTGAAAAGGCTTGAATGCGCATGCATGCACTCGGATCACTGTATAAGCATGCACAATTGAGGCTTCACGTAGCAAGCTTTCACGAAGTTGTGAGCAAGTTGTCTCTCTAAGCCCCCTTCTTTTTCCGTTCGTGATTTCATGTCCCAGAAACTGCTCAATTGTGATTCTCTCCTCGCGAAAGCTTAGTCACGTTGTTCTGTCTAAGGAGTGGGAAAAGAAGCTCCTCGTAAGGAAAGACGTTTTGTTCGGTAGAACACTGTTATTTCCTAGTTTTGTGAAATAAGGATCTGAAATCGTAGTTCCTCAATAGCAGGACTCGTGGATTTCATATTCTTACGATTTCCAATGCCAATGTTTGGTGAAGAATTTGGATCTCGACAATATCTCTGAAGGGACTCTGATGCAAGATTGCAGCAATTTGCTTCAAAGAGAACTTTGCTCAGAAATTGGTGAGGAGCTTGGAGCTCGTTGAAGAATTTGGAGAGCATGAAGTTTGAAGGAGCTGCAGGTGGCGATGAGAACCTGGGACGGGCAGAGAATGGAAATGCAGCAGCTGCCGACCAGTTCAACAAGAGAAACCACTCTCTCAACCATATTCCCACCTCCAAACAGCTGGACGACGATGGCAAAACCAGACGCAGAGGTACAATATTCCCTGTTACTACTGTCTTGGACTGCTGAACAATAGGTGATGTTAGTTATACAAGAAGAGGCTGGCCAAAAGATGAAGCTCCCCATTGGCTCTCTCTCTTTGATGAGGGCCTTTGGTGATGGCGCTGCTGTGCAGGGACGGTGTGGACAGCATCAGCGCATGTGATAACAGCAGTCATAGGCTCAGGGGTGTTGTCTCTGGCCTGGAGTGTGGCACAGATGGGCTGGGTCGTGGGTCCCACTGTGCTCCTCCTCTTTGCCCTGGTCACATACTACACTGCCCTGCTGCTCACAGACTGCTACAGGTACCCTGACCCTGTCTTGGGCAAGAGGAACTATACTTACATGGATGCTGTGCAAGCAAACCTGGGTAAGTTTGCACCAAGCAACTCATATAAGCAACTCAGGTATGTTTTTGTGTATATATGTGAAATCTGATGTTAGCCAAATTGGCCTTGAGTAAGAGCCTCTTCCCCAGAAATTAACATGTAGCAAAGTTTGGTTAAAACCCATTTATTGCCAAGAACTGGTCAAGTGACAGAAAGCAGCTGATGCACCAGTTTTACTATGATCCCATTGTTCTTGAAACCAGATGTTGAGAAGAGAGACCTTGTGAACAAAAGCTTGTTGGATGTCCAGCAATTGTGTTTTTTTGGAAACTTTTGCTTCATAAGGTTTGTGAACAATTGTGTCTGGTGCAGGGCCAAGGCAAGTGTTCATCTGTGGGCTAGTACAGTACTCCAATTTGTTGGGAACTGCCATTGGGTACACCATCACTGCGACAATAAGCATGGTGTAAAGTCCCTTCTCTCTTTGTGTTTGAGTTTGAACTGGTGATCAGCTCTTCAAGTTGTGGTTTGCAAGTTCCTTCGCAGTCTAATTGTCAGCAGAGTTATATCTTTCGCAAATATTGTAAGCAGTGATGTCCATAAAGAGTGGCAGGAATTCCAAGAGCAAACTTGTGAGTATTTTATATTTTTTCTTAGTGGAGACCTTTCTGGCTCATTATTTCTTGCAGCATGTGGTGACTCGTGAGCAAGAATGTGGAAGTCTGTGCTTCAAATCTTTAAACTGAGCAAAGTACTGCTGAAACTGCCATTGGTGTATTTGGGTGTTATCATGTATTACAGTGCCTAATGTCCTGAGATGACTTACTGATGTTTCTCACACCCTGGAGCAATTTGATGAGCAGTTGGGATAAGAACCACTGTAGCCCTGGCTATTTCTTTTCTGAAGATTAACTATGCAAGGCTCGTCTTTTATATACTCCTGTGTCCTGAAAAAACTGACAGCATTTTCTGTTTGCACAGAGCTATAAAGAGGTCAGACTGCTTTCATGCAGATGGAGATAGTGCACCATGTCGTGAATCCAATTTCATATACATGGTGTTCTTCGGGATAGTGCAGGTCATATTGTCACAGATCCCTAACTTTGATCGAATCTGGTGGCTCTCCATAGTAGCTGCAATTATGTCTTTCTCATATTCCACAATTGGCCTTGGCCTCGGCTTAGGAAAAGCTTCAGGTAATATGAGAAACACCCATCTACGGAATCACATATATTCAGATGGATCCACTTGTGTCCTTTATTTGATGAACTTATCAGTTCTCTTTGGATGTCTTTTTTGAGATGCTTGTGTCTGCCTATGTCCTTCCCTGCACAAACAGAACAAGAGAAATTCATGAGATTAACTGTTTAGTGCACATGTTGAATATATAATTGTGGGTTTCCTGGACATTGCAGAAGGAGATCATTCTCATGGCACTTTGACCGGGGTTGAAGTTGGTGATCATAGTCTTGGCTTTGCAACACGAGCTCAAAAGATCTGGGACATTTGCAATGCGCTTGGCAACATTGCCTTTGCATATTCCTTCTCCATGATCCTTATTGAAATCCAGGTATGCAGGACTCTCCCAAAACCACTGTACTGTATTTGGCTTACAGACCACAAAGATACATGTCATCAAATGGAGTTTCGTGACTTTGAATTATTCCTGAAAAAGTAACAGATCACTCTTGTGTTGTGCAGGACACACTGAAAGCTCCACCTGCTGAGAATAAAACAATGAAGAGGGCAACTCTTATTGGGATACTCACCACCACAATATTCTACATGAGTGTGGGCTGTGTGGGCTATGCTGCCTTTGGGGATGCTGCTCCTGGCAATCTCCTCACGGGCTTTGGGTTCTACAATCCCTATTGGCTTGTTGACTTTGCCAATGCTTGCATTGTTGTCCATCTTGTTGGTGCTTATCAGGTATTTATTGGTGCATTCCATCATTTCTCATCAACTTTGGTGTCTTTATTGCTGTAGTATTACATCCCAGAACCTGAAAATAAAATTTTGTGCAAATTTTGCTAAGCCAATTTAGCAAAATGTTGCTATATTGCACAGGTTTATACCCAGCCACTTTTTGCATTCGTGGAGGATTCAATGTCCCGAAAATTCCCCAAGAGCAACTTCATTCACAAGGAGCTTGAAATGAATCTCCCATTGGGGGGACCATTACATATCAACCTATTCCGCCTTGTCTGGCGCACTTCTTTTGTCACATTCACTACACTGGTGTCCCTTATGGTTCCCTTCTTCAATGACGTACTGGGGTTAATTGGTGCATGCTCATTTTGGCCACTTACAGTATACTTCCCAGTTCAAATGTACATTATGCAACAGAGCATACAGAGATGGAGCTCAACATGGCTTGCGCTCCAAACCTTAAACACGGTTTGCTTCTTTGTATCCCTAGCTGCAGCTGTTGGATCCATTGCTGGAATTCTCACAGACCTGAAACATTACACCCTATTCAAATCCTAGGATCAGAAGTATACCCGTGGGCATTCTTCAGAGGTTTCAGTTACTTATGGAAAGAGGGTCAGACATTGTCATTATTTATTTAAGCCCGTGGTCAAGCATAAAAGCCTGTTTTTAAGAACCTCTTGGTAAGTTGTCTTTTTGTTCAAAGAGACACAAGAGAGTCACAGCTTGTCTTACTGATGACCAAAATTCCAAAACTCCCAAATTGCAACCAAAGTTGCTCAGTACTACTGTAGGAAAATAATTGCTTCACCTGATTGCTTGTTACAGTTAGACTTGCTTATTTATATAATACTCCAGGTTTCCTTATGTGGGACTTCAAGTTCTTTTAAGGCTGTACTAGGGAATGGTCAAGCCCCTGCTCATTATGTTGGGTAAGACACTGGGCGAGCCCATTAGGTTGAGCTTGGTGATGCACCCAACATAATGGGCAAGGGCGGGACCATTCCATGACATTAAGGTCTGGGGTGGCAGATTCAACAAATCTTTTCAAAATTGTTCAACAGAGATTTCGGTCACTATTATGAATGTATGATCATTACCAGAAGATTATGTCATATATTAATCTAGTAAAACAAATGACATAATCTGTGACCCAAGACCTTAATGAAATGAAAGTAGAGACTAGAAGGAATCAATACTCATAACCTCAACAGTCCTAGCCTAGAAGATTGTTACTTGTCAATTCCACAATTCTGTATGCATTTTACACATACTATAATTATCCATGTTGGAACCCATGTTGAATGGCTGATTCAGTATGAGATTTACTTGATTAAATGGGAGAATAATCAATACCTAACAGCCATTAACATATGCAACAATGTTACATTTACTACGATCGAAATGTTGTACATTGCAACTAAACAATTCTGTATGCAATTTCACATATACCACAGTCCGAATATTTGTATTTTCCAACGGTATGATTCCATATGCAATTTTTACAACAATCCTACAGCAATCCAAACTGCCAAAAAGTTTATCATGTGTACATCAAAACTGTGAACTGCAGCATAACAAACATAAGAGTGGTGGCGTAGGTAAGCCCGTGAAGCAGCTTTCATATTGGGTCACCTGTAAACTACCTACCTACCTACCTACCTACAACAACAAAAACTGTAGGGCTACTCCAATGTGTTGTTTGTGGAGATTGAACTCAACAAATTGTACATTTCAAGTTTCAACTGCATTCTATATGCAATTTTGAGGGTACTGAAGCAATTGTACAGTCTCCGTATGCAATTTTGGGAGCTTACTCAAACAACCACACTCTGTATTTAGGAAGGTATTCAAAGATTGTGATTTTGGTGGAGTTGGTGATTTGGCAATGTGGACTTGGTGACATAGCAAAGTCAACGTGACGAAGTGGTAAAGTGGATGTCAACTTAGCATTTTTTTTGGCAAAGTGGACTTGGCAAACAAGAAACATAAACTCAGCAAAATAACTGAGCAAATTGACTATTCCATACTGTAGTTCTACACAATCAAGAATTGGAGCATGTGGTTTAATTCAATCCAATGTGCAAAACCTTCACCATACTTTTTAAAAACCTGTCAGATTTTGCCTAATGCTTATTTGAGGCTACATAGCACACGGTTATAGAGACAGGTTATATAGTGCAAGGTTCCCACTAGGCTTTGCAGTACCTTCCATATTTTGCAAGTTCCAACTAGAGTGTCATCAAAATCTGACATCTCTTTAAAGTAGAAGGGCCTATCTTTCAGACCACCTGAGATGTGGAGACAAGAAGCTTGAGCACCCATTCATATACTTGTGATGAGCACTTTGGGTTCTACTGTATGGAGACCTCTAAAGAAATAATCAAACTTCTGATGATAAAGACTAAGAAACAAAAAGGGATTAGCCATTTTCAGAATCATGATATCCCCCATCGGCATTAATTAATTACTTTTTAAATTGTTGAAAGTCTTACAATTTTATTGCACAACGCAAAAAATTTGGAATTTGATAATGCAAGTCCAAGTCTGGTTCACCCTCAAAATTACACATGTCTTTCAATGCAAACTAAGAAAATGCAACATTGCCAATTTGGTGAGGTATTTTGATCTTGAGGATTATTTCCTAATTCCTCTAAGGAAATGGTTGAGCATTGTCTTCATTATCCCCTTTTAGCCAATAGCTCGAGAAAGTCTTTGATATTAATCACTCCATAGCTCGTCATGGAAATAGTTCCATCTCAATGGTATATTGAACTTTATTGACAAACAAGAATCAAGAATTCATGTAAAGGCACATCCAAACTTGTACAAGAACCATGAAATGTAACAAATGAATGGTGTGCATCAAAATGGATGAAAATGTATTCTTTGGTTCACTCATGTTGAACATATAAATAATTTTACAATATAGGCCATTTTTTTTAAAATATTTAACATGCCAAAGTGCATTCTTAATTATTAATTAATTATGAAGGGTTGAGGTGCCAAATTCCATTCAAGTACTTCAATATAGTTTAATGGAGCCTATTCATTATTTGAACCCACATCAATTTACAAGAGTGCCAACATTTGGGTCAATGTTGGTGATGTTCATAGAATGAAATTATAACAAAGTTTCATGTATGGACATAATTAGTTAGTTATGATGACAAAACTTTTTTTTGTTCTCTTCCCTCCTTTTAATCCTTTATGCTTTCATTTCTATCCTTATATAGTACCTTCATTTCCATATTATGTTACCAATAATGACAAATTTCTTACAATCATGATTCCAATATACTTTCAAGGTAGTAAACAATGCACCACAATACAAATGGAACGTAGGTGCAACAATATGATGATTATAAGCACAAACTATAATACATCATCAAACATCCATAATTATGGTTTTTTTGTTTTTGGAAGCTTAGAACATGCATACTAAAAAGAAATTACATTGTTATCCACAAAATGCCCTCTTGAAAATGGAAGGCACTAACACATAGTCGATGTTAGATTTCACTTTAGAAGGTACTCTCCAAATACACCACCAAATTTTGCCCACAACATTAGGTTGATGGAAGATAAAAAATACATGGTTATATCACATGTACATGATTTATTTTCACATTGAAATTGCTTGTCTATAATTCACCAATGTTTTTTTACATGCCATTCCTTGTCAATGAAAACAATTGAACCATTGTCACAAGTTACACACATGACATCAAATAAGACCCATTAAATTTAGATCCACATGGGATATTCATTGTCAACAAATAACTTAATGTCCCATGGTTTTATAGCAATTTTTCATTAGTGGCAAATATCTTTGGACAAATCCTTATTTCATTGGATATATTTTCATACAAGTAATTTTTTAAAATATATACATAGACACATTTTGCAAGCAAGTCCACAATTACAATTGCAACAAAATATCCAATTACACCAATTGTAACATTGTCAACTTCAAATATTATAGGTCAAATGATTGATAAAAGTGTGTAAATCTAAGGGCTTTGGAGTGGGGGAAGAATATGAAACCACATTGCAAGCCTCCCAATAGATGTTAGTTAGGTCATGCTTGATAGGTGATAATGTCATTTATATAACAACTTCAATCATGTCCAAATTTTGTTTTGGTCAATATATTTTGCATCATATATAAAGAATTTGAATGTCCATAGTCATGAGGTATTGGCATGAGCACAAAAGTCATATGGACATGAAGTTGGAAGATCATCACCAATCAACAACATGGCAATGCATGAAGTTGGCCAATGTGTTTTGTTGTCCAACAATATTAGTTTTATGGGTGTTATTGTTAATTGGTAATTGACAAACATGAACTCATATTGTTGCAAATTCAATACATCAAAACAATTGTCTAAACTATACAATTCTAATCACATTTCAATGTGTAAGTGTTTTGTATTTATCTTATTTTCTATTGTATTTTACTTGTTGGATTGATTGGTGTTTAATTCTTAGGATCTGTATCTTCAACAAATAAATTCATGCCAAACGACAACCTAATGCAAGAATGTGAAGTTGAAGAAAAAAAACATTTGTTCGTACAAGACATTGTCACCTTTCAAAATGAAGTGTTGTTGTTTATTCGGAGTTGCAAAGGGGCTTTCTTGCCCAGAAAAGAGGATTATGAGTGTATCTTTGGTGGAACCCAAAAGACTAAAATACATGCAATTGGCTTTAAAAAACCTGAACTAATTTATGTGAAATGCTTACACCCAAAAGACACAATTTCACTACATGTAGCACAAAACCAATTGGTTTCTTTGCTACACACAAAATCACAAAATCAGCTAGAAACAATGGTTCAATATCCAAAAAGACCTTCATGGGAATCTCTTGTCTATGAAGCAATGGTGCGAAAAGGTGGTATTTTGCTTTTTGTTCAAGGCTACCATGATGGACAATCAAAGGATTTTGACTTGTCTCAAATGAGGTGTGTATTTGGGAACATGGAAGTGATGACATGGATTCGAATGGTTGGACATGAGGTAATAAAGTGCAAATTGATATCTAGCAAAACCATATAAAAATAATGTGATTTTGACATTTCTAGATTTCAAGCTATCAAATTCAAAATTGAAGATATTATCGAATATGGATCAATAATTCTTTTCATTTCAAAAAACTCTAAAATCTAATTGATTTTGATGTTGCTTAGTATATTGTTAGTTACATCAAACCATTGGATGTTTTGGGCCTATTTGATGTCAAAGTTTTCACCACATACTCTATTTTTTCAAGGATATACATTAGTGAGAATAACATAATTTTGTTATGGATTTGAAGTTTGAACATACAATGTTTTCAAAGTTGGCCAACATATTAATATTGACTAAAATTTACTAGGCATAGTCTAACAACTCCACACCATATGTTGTGTGGAGAAAAGTTGGTGTATTTAGTCAATTTAATACCACATATGTATGACAAGATTGTATCATTGAAATGGATGTATAGGTAGTTCAATGTGAAATGCCACACCCATCTTTGTACAAGTCTCTTATTGGGAAGAAGATTAGCATTAAGTTGCCCAAGATGGGTTTGTTGCCATCCATTGTTTACTTTGAATCCTCTATGACAATGAAAAGTCTTATTAATAAAAACATTTTGCAATATTCTAATTATATTATGGTGAACCCCAATCCTAGTGGGACTATAATAAACAAACAAGATTTGAATTCTACCAAAAAGAAATATTTTATATGTGCATGTAGTATGATCCAAAATCAAGCGCGTTTTTTGAAAGAATGGATAATGTACCATTCATATTTGGGAATTGAAAGATGGTATCTTTATGACAACAATAGTGTTGATGAATTTGAAGAAGTTTTGAGTGAATCCCTTCTTCAATTCAATGTAACACATCACATTTGGCCTTGGAGAAATGTTGAAGAAGCATGTATGTCACATTGTGCATTAAGGGCACAAGATGAATGTGAATGGGTGATGTTCACACATGTGGATGAATTCCTTTACCCAATCAATTACATCTATGGAAACAAGAGAGTAATGTATAATAATTATTCGATATTGGAAAGATTTATCAAGATGGAAACTGAGAGAGTATGGGGTCCAAAAGGTGCAAATCATGTGGCAGAAATTAGGTTACATTGTTTTGATTATGGTCCATCGGGTTTAACTCAACCTCCAGAAGAAGGGGTGATGGTTGGTTACACATGTCGAATGAAAACACCAAAAAGACATAAAAGCATTGTGCGAGTGGATGCTTTGAGTGATAGCCTCTTGAATGTGGTGCAACATTTTAGCATCAAACCAAAATTTCGAACCATTACATTACATCAAAACATTGCAGTTATCAACCATTACAAATATCAGGTAATTGCAAAAACATTGAAAATGAAAATTTATGGACTTGGCACAAAGCTTCAATCTTCAAGTTTTTCCAATAATTAAGTATTAAATAATAACTTTGAGTATGCATTGGGGGAATGAATTTAATCATTCCAAATAATTCATCTTGTCAATACTTTGGTTAAGTCAAATCAAAATCTACTTCATGTATTATTAGATTAATTTTTGGGAAAAGTAATGAAAAACATAACAATAGTCAAAATAGTTTCTACTAGGTAAAATTTTGAATACATTTTGATATAACATTAATTTTCTACTATGCCTTGAGTTTTATATACATTATTTCATGCAACAATTTAACTATATAAATTGACTTCAATACTATGTTTTTTCTTGTATGAATTATAAGATTTTCAAATAATTTGAACATTTGGTTCTAGGTGTGGGATGTGTTTAAAAGTAAATTGCATCGATCAAAAATGGGAACATACATTATAATAGATCCCAAAGTGGAACATATTGAAGGGGTTGAAGATCTAAGGACAAGATTTGGCATTAGTCCTATTGAACCATTGGATTGGCCTGATCGATTTTGTCAATTGGTGGATTTTGGTCTTCGTAACTTCACACTTCATACTTTTCAACACCCACATACTCACCAGTTGTTATGGCAATAACAAGTTTCCAATGTCCATCATGTAAAGATCATGTAACTAAATTGGTTATAGTTGAAATAATAATTAAAAATATAAACACACATATGAATGATTAACGTAAAATATTCACTGAAAATATAAAGCAAAAAATGTGAAAATATATTAACATATATGATATTAGTTTTGTCAAATTAGTAGTAGGTTTTTTTTTTCCCAATTTATTAGTGGGTTGTCAATTATCACAAAAAGCTTTAGATGATTTTGGTTACAAATCACAAAACACATTAGAAGAAATTAGGATTGTGGCTATATTTTGATGACATGTTGGAACTTGTTGTTTAAATATGGCAATTTCAATGTTTGTTTCCTCAAAATATGGCTACTTTGGGCCATTTTTTTCCAAAAAATCTTGTATAGGATTTTCATTTTATTTTTTTGGTGTGACCAAGTGACAAAAAAATTCTCAATAAAAATGCAGGTTAGTAGATGTAAGAAAATCAATAAGTTTTTTCTTGTGGGAAATGAATTAAACACAAAGTGCAATTTTGGTAGAGTCTCTTATGCAACCTTAAAGTTCCTTCCCTTTACTTTGAAACTATAACCATTTTGTCAATTCCCAACCAAACCAAAAATAAACATGATGCACATGATTGTGATCATTACAAATTACAAGACCATCACCTTCATCATGAGCCCAAATTTTTTTTGTTTCAAGTCTAGTTTAACAAAAACATAAATCTTGGTTTCAATTGCAAAAATCAGACTTGGTTAGGGGTAACCTAGACCAAAACTGAAGATTAATTACTGATTACCTCTAGTTGTTGTCCTTTTTTTTCAAGTATCCTAATTTCAGTTCCAATTCAAGTTATTAAAAAATCAAAAATTGGTCCTAATTCTTTAAAGAATCAAGAACCCAATTCCAATTCTAAACCTAGTTTCAAAAATCAAACCCAATCCTAGTTTGACTTTTACTAACTAGAATTGGAACTATTGATTTTAACCCACCAAACTAAGTACTTGCCACAACATTGGTTTAAACATGTCTCAAACCAAGCAAAATTTGATCTTGGATATGAAAACTTAGTTAATATGTGCAAAAGTGGATACCAATCCAACATTGGTTGATACCATTGTTGGGCAATTACCCTAACTTTCAAAATTGGTCATTCTATCATAGGCATCAACGTTCAAGTATGAGAAAAATATATTCACAAAACTTTAACTAGTTTAGTCAATCTAATGGTCATAAACCCACACTTATCAATCAAACCATTATGAATATATTTATATATGTTTCCTACAACATCATAGGGAACCATAACAATTCAAGATATGGCCTCAAATTATGCACCCTTCATTTAAATCTATTGGACATTGGTGGTAAAGACAACACTCAAAATGCTAGCCTTTTCTTACTTGGGCTTACAACTATTGTTATAGCTACTTGGATTTAAAACTAAAGCCATTTGTACACCCAATTAAAGAAAAGACTTACTACAAATAATACTAAAATGTACTTGATGTTTTACACAATAGAATTTTTTTTGTAGGAAAACCCTAACCCACACAACATTAAACAAATAACCAAGTGAAAAAAAACTCACTACAAATAATAACATAATGTACACACTATTTTACATAACAAAAGAAATTATGTAGAAAAACCTTAACACACACAATAACAAACAACTAAGATCAAGTTAAACTTACAACACAAAATATCATAATGTACACATTACAAAACAAAACAATCACTAAAAACAAATTAGAAAATAAAATGACATGCACAATAACTTGACCACACACAACAATGTTTGTACAAATAACACCAAAAAAAATGGAGATGCCCAAAGACTAACTTTGAATCTAACCACTAGAAAACAAAACTAGCCTACCTAAACTCACAACAAAAAGAAAAACATGTTTTTGAACATAAGCCTCACCAAACCCACGAAAAGGTGCCTCATGTACACTAATTACAAGCCAACTCTTCTAACTTTCATTAAAAAAATCCATGAAAACACAAAGACTTAAAAAAGAATGCAATTAATTTGTGATAAACTAATTATATAAACCCCAAAATTTATAGGAAGACTATAGGTTAAGGTGCATTGTAAGCTTACAAACGGGTTTATAATAGCTTATAAGAAACTCCATAGTAACCCATATTAGGGTTTACATTGCCTCATAATACAAATCATATTAATTTCTTATCAAGTTGTGGTTAATTAATATGATAATACAATGTTCACAAATAGTAAATACGAACTTACATGAGAACCACATGGCATGAGAACCATGTAACTAATTTATTAGTTTAGCAAGTGTCTTAATACAAAAAATTTAGAAATAGAAATCTTACCTATAATTTATATTTTTCTCAAACAAAATTTCAAGAGGTCAATAATTTGTGTATGCAATAAAATTTTATTTTCCAAAAGAAAAAAAAATGACATAAAAATTATATAGCAACATTAGAAAATAAAATCAACCAAAACAAGTACAAAACCTACATATCAAACATAACAACTTTTGACTTGTTTAAAACAAATACAAATTCACTATATGTTCTAATCCAAAATCATAGAAATCCAAATTGTCATACTCAAAATGGTATAAGTGTAATAAATTGTACATATTTGTTACCTTGTCGACAATGAATGAAATTGAATATAAAATAGTAATACAACATATCCAAAAACTATTGCACATTGATTTTTTTTAATTAAATGATAAAAAAAAGGTTATTCACTATTGTTCATTAATTTTCAACTTTTGAATTGTTTAAATTAATGAAATGCAAGTAGGTTCAAAGTCTATTTTTTGAATTGAAAGACTCATGTAAAGTATGTGATAAGTAGGGTTTTTTTTAAAGTCTACTTTCTATTACAATCACACCTAAAAAATACAATGATATTCATATCATTGTAAAGGGGCAAATAAGTTATAAAAGTAAACTAAAAATATCCTCATTTACAAATTTACCACTTAGTAGAAAAGATAGTTTTGTTTACTTTTCGAAACAAATTGCTAATTTTTTGGACATGAATTCTTATAGTAGTAATAGAGGTGCAAAAAGGTCTTCAATTGTATTTCCACCTATTTTTATGCTCCTTGTTTGGCTTTATATGCATGATACATTGTAAAGTTAAATACATTTTTTTTGGTGTTTATTTTACCATTTTTTTACCCAAAAATGAATTTTCCATACCTTGTAACATAATAATTTAGTCATTATATATAGTAACATGTTTTCACACAATTGTCTACTTTGAAACAAACATTAAAAAATTCAATTAAAAAATGCAACAATGTGTTCATGCATTCCTACAAATTTGGAATGCACAAAAATACACACCTATGTACAAAATGGAATGTTTAAACATTATTTAGACCAAACATTAACAAATTCAATAAAAAATTGCTTCTAACCTGCTTCCCCTTTCTCTCCCATAGTTTTACCATTTCAAGATTAAAAAATCCCAATTAACAAACACTTAAATCAGTAAAATCATTACAAACTTGAATATTAATTGTTTGTATCAAATATAAACAACTAAAGACAATGTCCATCAACTTTCACAAAATTTGCATTGGCAAATCCAATAATTTGAAAGTAATTGCCTACATCTTGTTCGCCCTTTTTATCCCATAGTTTTACTATTCAACATGAAAACTTATTTAGCAAACACCTGCATCATCATGATTAACACAAACATGTATTATATATTAAAAACCATATCTAACAAATCACATATGTTAAAAATTTGCAAAAGATTCATAAACACAAACATTGTGTTAAAATTTGATTTTTAATATTGCAAATATGATCACAAATTTAATCATATCTACCCCCATGACTATAGTTATGGAGGATTTTTAAAATATACATATGGTGTATATTAAATTAAGTACCTAGCTACCTATTAAGCCTACTTAACTACCTACTTACATTTTTCTTATCAAAATCAAATGTTAGCCTAGTTAATGCATTGTTTGAACACTTGTTTATTTCATATATTTTGACGCACCTCCAAGCTCTTTGATAGACTCAAAGGTGAGTCTAAAGTGAAAACAGCGGAAGAGTAAGGAATTGGGGCACGCTTTTTGGCTCGCAACACTTCGGGGGTAAAGAGGCATGCTAGAGCTTCGAGATGGGACTAGAAAGATTGACAAGCACTTCAATCACTCACAAAGACCTGCACAAACTAACCAACAAATCAATTAGTGCATAGCTAGAGCACTTTTAATGCTAGGATGAGTAATGAACAAACTTGGAGTCACAAAACTTACCACGGCCTAGACTTGGGGGAAGCCATCACCTTCCCCTTATAGTATACTATGTGCCTCTCGACAAGGCCCACATCCAAATGACATTTTGTCTCGAGACTCCCAAATGGGAATCTCAAAATTCCCAAAGTTGGGACTCCTACAACTTTGGGGCCCCATAACTTTGTGTGCAGACCTCCAATTGAGATGAGGTTTAAAGCAAAGTTGTAGCCCTCATTGAGAAATTTCCAACAGTATGTTGCACACAAGGAAATCGGGTTGATTCCCAACTTTTAGTGATCGGGAGTCAAACTACTAATTTGACCTTCAGCCTTTCTTTTGGCCATAACTTGTGTTTCAGATGTCCAAATGGGTCATGCAAGCCCATTTTAGACATTTACGTTTTAATAGCGTTTTAATGATATAAAGATCAATGGGTTTTGACCCTTGTAATCGCCCTCTGAAGATTTGGAAATCCATTGGGACTCCAATTCCCAAAATGGGAGTTCACTTGGGAGTGTGAGGGTTCATTCCTTCACACTTTTTGCACTCCCGGGAGCATGAAATGTGACCCCTAGGCTTCCCTCTTAGCCACAACCTTACAAGCCCTTGCTTTTGTCGCGAGCCCAAGGTTAGGGTTGCAACATATTTTTACATTATTTATTTAGGTAAACAAGAAAATAGGTAATAAGTAGGTAAGTAGATGGTCAATATTTTGATCCATGCCTACCTATATTAATGTACCCACCTATTAACTACCTACCTACCTACCTACTTACTTATTTATTACCAACCCCAAATTTACCTATCAACCATCTATCTACCTACCTATTAATTAACAACCCCCAGCGTATAGGTAAACCCTATTTATAACCCATACTTAAACATGGTTTAGGTTTTAGCTAATTTTTTACTTGGTTCAATGGTGATGTTGAATTTAACTAGAAATTTGGGGCTTTTGAAAATTAATATTAAAAAATTACCATTGGCTTTTCATGACTGAATTTAATTAAATAAACGTCCAATGGTTTTTCTAATTAGTGAAAACATGGTTGTCATGAATTTCACATGGTCTTTATGACTAGATAGTCATCTAGTAAAATTGACATTTTTTCCTTGTATTGTGGTCATAAGCATGACTAAGCTTTAGACATAATTGTTATGATGGCACAAAGACAATTACATGATTAAAGCTTAGTCATTTGTATGATGGCATTAATAGTGAATGTTAAGTCTTGACATAGTGAAACTTGTCATTTTCACATTTAAAAAGTCTTAAAAAAAATCCACAACCATTTTGCATTCATGCCATCAATAAATTCACATTCCATATGCATGCCTAGATCAATTAATCCATCAATCTTTATAAAAACACTCAACAAAACACCCCGCAAAAAAATGTAGATTACATACATAATTATCAAATCCCAACATATTACCATCATAAATATCATTTTCATTCTTTAAACCTTCCATTTGTTATAGTTACATCATAGCTATTAATAATAAATATTCGTAATATCACCAATGCACGTACTTTGATGTACATCTATAAAAAAATAACAATTTTTAATAATAGATTAAACAAATAAGCAACCATAACAAAAATTAAAGATAAACACATTTACCCAAATGTGAAGCAAGTAAAATTACAACATAAGGGAAAATGCGAATCAATTTTGTCAACAATTGAAATTGCATTGTTTATAGATAATCATTTCATCAACTCCATATTTTTTTGTATTTTCTTCTTTAATTTCATTTTTAATATTTTATATTTTGTAAGTGGTTCATTTTCTTTTGTTTCATGGTAAATGACCTTAGTACAATAAATGAGGCCTTTTTGACATAGTTTCAAAAGAAGATATAAAAGACCAAATCTATGGGTATGGTGACATTCAAGCTATTAGAATTTTGATGTAATGAGCTTCTGCATTTGTCATGCCCATATGCATGGCCTCATACATGACGACTGGTTATGGGCATGCCAATCATACCTTTAAAGTTAATGTATGTTCTTAAGGTTAATGTATGTTTTTAGGTTACAATATGTTATTAGGTGTTTTAGGGTTATGGTTTGTTTAAGGTTTTAATTTTGTTGACAGTTGTATAAAAGGCCAAGCTTTTCCTTTCTCTTGTTAGTTTTTCTAAAATTCCTTTGTTAGGGAGAATTTCCTCCATAGTTAAACTAGATTTCTAAATGCTCACGATGGCTATTACATGGCCACCGTTTACCTACACTACATTTTTTCCTTCTTTTCAATTTAATTCTAGAAAAACTCTTCTTTGTTGCTTAATGTTGAAAGTGGTAGATTTTTCTTAACTTTGAGTTTCTTGGGTTTCTTTTGTTTGCTGGTTTCTTGTGTTCTTGAGTTATTACTTCTTCTTCTTCTTTTTCTACTTTTGTACTACAGCTACAATAGGAGGAACAACAACCATAACTAGCAACACGTAAGCGAAGGAGAAAGGACACCGAAAACAAGTTACAAGCTGTGAAGTTCTAAGTTCCAAAACTTCGGAAGGAAGAAGGAATGAGCAGTTCCAAACCTTGTTTTATTACCAACTTTAGGTCTTGGGAGCACATACACACACACACACACACACACACACACACACAAGGTTTGATTACAATACAAGATCTGCACCAAGTGATGCAACCCCACATACATTTTCTTTCCTTGTACATGGGTTTTGAAGTTAACATTTGGGGTGTGCACTTTTGTGTGTTTTTGAGTTTGTAGTCATGTAGTGAATTGCCCTTGTAGTAGCTTTGGAAGAAGAAAATAATAATAATAATAATAATAAAAACACGAAGTAGAAAAAAAAAATCTTTTTTTTTTACACGCCATTGTCGTAGAGCTCGTGAACGTGGATTGCTATGCAACACCATTATTGTCATTGTCCCAGTCACCGTTCCTCACCGTCACTATCATTGTCGTTATCGTAGTCATCGTCGCCATTCGTCGTAATTATCGTTTGTAGTCATCTGTCGTCCATCACTATCATCGTCCATCACCGTTGTCATCCATCACAATTTCGTTTGATGTCCGTCCGGTTTCGTCTAGTTCCGTCCGTTTGGCCCCTTTCGCCCACCAACATCGTCTACAGATGTCTGTCCACAGACATCCATCCACCAACATCTGTCCACCGATGTCATCCATCACCATTCATCCTTGTCGATGTGTCGTATTCTTCAAATCATATGGACTACGTAAATATGTATCCAATGTGTTTCCATTACGGTTGCATTTAATTTGACGCACTCCCAACTCCTTGAAGGACTCAAAGGTGAGTCCAAATAGAAAACAGCGGAAGAGGGAGGAGTCGGGGCACGGTCCCTAGCTCACAACACTTTGAGGGGTAGAGGGGCGTGTTGGAGCTTCGGGATGGGACTAGGAAAAGTTGACAAGCTTCACTCACTCACACGGGCCTGCACACAACCCACACAAAGTGATTAGTGCATAGTGGACGAGCCACGGGCAACACAGACACACTAGCCATCACCTTCCCCCTTATAGTATATTCTGTGGCTGGCCACGGAGCCTACATCCAAATGGCTTTTCTCTCCTGGGACTCCTGAGTGAGAGTCTCGAAATTGCGCCGGTTGGGACTCCTGTGACTTTGGAGCCCCATAACTTTGCGAACAAACTTTGGATGGTGATGCGGTCTATAGCAAAGCTGTAGCTCTCATCAAGAGTTTTCCAACGATATGTTACACGCCCCCTGCAGCCAAATAAATTGAATCAATTCCCGATTTTTTTCTGGTCAGGAGTCAAACTGGCAATTTGACTCCCGACCTTTCTTTTGGCCATAACTTATGTTTTAAATGTCCAAATGAGCAATGCAAGCCCATTTTAGATATCTATGTTCCAAGAGCTTTCCAATGATATAAAAAACGCCATAAGTCATGGAGTTTTGACCCCTAAAATTGTTCTTTAAAGTTTTGGGAGTCCACTGGGACTCCATCTCTCAAAGTGGGAGTTGCCTTGGGAGTGTGAAGGTTCACTCCCTCATACTCTCTCACACTTTCTTGCACTCCCGGGAGTATGTGATGTGACTCTCAGGCTTCTTCTTGCCTTGACTCCCGGGCTTCCTCTTGGTCCGCAACCTTGCAACCCCTTTACCTTGGTCACAAGCCAAAAGTTAGGGTTGCGACATAATTGCATAGGTTGTGTTAAAACTTGTAGCTAGTGCTCTGTATTGTTATAAAATTTTGGGGCATGAGACAACACCATGTCCTCGGATGATGAGAGCATTATCGCTTAGCTAGAGCCAAGGTATCAGCTATGAAGTAACACATATTCATTTGAGTCGATTTCTTTGAATTCACAATCTTCATGACGATACCATCAAATGTCTATAGCACCACCGTCATCTAGTACAACTCCTACCATGAATTCAAGTTTAGGTTACACTACATCAACATTACGTTAGAGTCCATTTGGAGGGGTTAAATAGTGGGGTACGTCTGTTACCGCATTAACTTTCACACCATCACCGTATATTCCACTACAAACCGTTACCTCTACACCCATATACACCATGGAGGTCAGTAGTTCTTCTAGAAGAATTGAAAAATTTAGCGGAATGCCAGGTGCTATTTCTTTGAGGGAATTCAAGGCAACTTTTTCAACTATGGTTTGTGAATTGGAGCTCAAGTATGGCGTTAATTACACTGAGGCATTCACATTCAAACAATTGGCCCATTATGTGCACTATGAATCATTAGATGTGTATGAGCAACATTCTTCGAAGATTTTGGGGATTACCCAAATCCCCTATCAAGCATATGCCATAGCCATCACCATCGCCTCTCAAGCTGCACTGCAAGCTACTATTGCACATCATGGGATTGTGCCCAATAATCCAGATCTAGTACCTACTTCAATAAACCTTTCTCCTCAACAACTCATTGTTGCTACCACAAACGTTCCTCCCACCATCAATGCACCTACTTTTGCTAATCCAAAAAGGGAATTCTTTTGAGTTTTTGAGTTGGAATTTTTTATTAAGAGTTCTGGAAAAAATTTCAACTTGCCACCTTCTCTCGACAAAAGGATGAAACTTTCAAGATGCTCTACAAAAGGCTTCTCAAGCTTAAAGAGGATACTTACAGCATCACAGACTTGGAAGTTGCCCATCGGTATCTTCGTTCGTTGGAAGGTGCTCTGACACTCCATGCATAGGTTTTGTAACGTTTTTTGCAGAATTTGGAGACTTGTACACTTTGTTAGATGTGTACAACATTTCTGAAAAACCAGAATTAGCTCATGCACACTATGAAGCCAGTACTATAAGGCCTTCATCACGTTTAAAGCCTCAAGTTCCACCAACTGCACCAACCAGATCATCACATTCTTCTTCAAGGGCTACAGCGGTGCACTTGGTTGCACCCATCTTACCTTCTTGCAACTACTGTGGTAATCCTACCCACAAAGCTAGTGAGTGCAACATTCCTTCCGAGGATCTCTTTTGTGATTATTGTGGGAAATAGGGACATCAAGAAGTTGTTTGTTTTGCCAAGTTCTCGGAATGGAAGCAACTCTGATTACCACGACAAAATCTACCAGCATCTTCCATTGCCCCTCAACCAAAAGCCAAGGCACCTCAACCTTCCATTCAGGCTTTCCCCACCAAGGGTAATTCCAGTAAAAATGTTAAGAAGAAGGAACACAATGCTAACAAGAAGGAGGTGCTTCAAGCCCATGCCGCTCAAGTTCAAACTTTGCAAAATGAACTCAAATCATTGAGGGCCCAACTTGCTAATCTAAAAGGCAAGTCTTCCCAACTAGCTAGTCATGCCCAACCTATACAAGGTTCAAGATCACGAGAGGGATTTCCTAGGTCATTCTATGACTTGTCACACGATGCCATGGTTGGGGAGTATGTTATTTCCAATGCACATAATTCTAGTTTCACACTAGAAATTGCCACTTCTTTTTGCCCTTCCTACTTTGCAACACAAAAGGCTAGTGTGGCACCCAAAGTTTCTACTTGATGGAGTTGCATCTAGTTCAAGTGTTATTACCAGGGTTAGAAGAGCTCAAGCAGTCATGCCATAATCTTTTTATCCTCTCAACATGAAAGGGGAATGCACCTTGTTGGCAAAGGGGGAAGAGACTATTACACCACAAGCTATTAAGGCATCAAATTTTCATGTCTTAATAGTACATGTACATCAGGAAAACATACAATTTTCCACTGAATAGCTTATGGAGTGCCAACTTCATATGCATGAAATGGTGCAAAAGCTTGTGAGTACATTATTGTTTAGTTTTCAAGATTTGAAGTTAAACACTAAGGACATAATTGTAGTATTAAAAGATACCCTGAAACATTACATCAAATCCACTACCAATTCTTGATCCACATGCTATAGGGGTCCCATCCAACACGTTGGAGACACATTTAATTAATTCACGTGTTGTAAATGACGTTCATAATCTAATCATTAGTTTTAACATGACTAAATTAATGGGCTTTCCTACCTTTGATTCTACATTCACATATCAGAAGGGAGTTAAGAACACCTTACTTGTGGATTTGTTACTTAGCAAAGGCGTTGTGGATAGCCATCTTTTCCACAAAGTCTCTCACTCATTCCCCAAGGTGGTCCCTAATGAGAGAACTTTCATCGCCACTAGAGTTACCATTGTTGACAATACTAAGTCAACAATCTAGGTGAGAAGACATACACCCAAAGTGGTACTTCTTGATACAAGTGCCCAACCAATGATTCTTGGAGTTCAATTCGCCAAAAAGATGGGCATGCTTAACTCCAAACTACGAAAATCTATGTGGCAAATTCGCACCGTTAGTGGGAGCATAGAGGAGGTATTTGTGAAGCTCGGATTTAATTGCACTTAACTTTAATGAAGGTACAGATCAAAAGCTTTTGCCTATAGGTTAGATGTTTAGTCACCAATGCCACTAGTTATAATGTGTTCATTGGGTAAGAGGCCTTGTTTCCACCAAGTTTCATAATTGATAACTAGTTCGAGCATGCGTACTACCGAGTGGATTGGGAGATTGATGGCCACCACTTGGTATACATACCCCTTGATTTACATGGGAACCATAGTCCTATGGCTCACCATTGTATGCTCAAGGAAGCACACACCATTTCCTACATCCAACAAGCTAGCCACAAGTGGATAAAAGGAGATGAAGAGGAGACAGTTTACGCCCAAGGTATTGAAAGCTTGAAGGTGGTTCCTACTAACATTCAACATGGATCAGAGGTTTTATAGAGATTCAAAGTAGCCCATGAGCCCTTAGTTAAAGCTTTGTCAAGTTTTGAGAACATGGAGAGCCATGATGAATTGATTAAACCAGTACTTCATGAGCTAATCACCTAGACACTGCCTAGGGAGGGGATAACATTACTAGTGCTCTTTGGTGGTATTAGTATAGGTTTCGAAGCCCTATAATAGTCAGGGATGGTGGTTTGGAGGTATTTTTATGTAGACATTAATCTTATTGTAAAGTAAGTGGCGGCATTGAGAATGATGGAGCTCACAACTAAATTTCCACAATAGTTTGCAAATACCGCATGGAAGGCCAATTTCACTTTCTTACCTTTTGACATATAACTAATTCAAAAAAAACATATGGAATTACTTGGCCCTGTGGACTTCATCATTTTAGGTTGGGAGTGTCAAGGATTTTCAATGGCTGGATTTTAAGAAGGCTTAAGTGACACAAGATTTAGACTTTTCATGGACATGGTATAATTGATCACATGGGCTCAATCCATTTCTCCTACGCTCGGTTATGTAATTGTGAACACCTTTTTTCAGTTTGATCAAAGGAAAAAAGTCCAAGAGCATTACACACTAGTCAAACATTACTCGGAGAGTCGTTCGTACTTGATGCGGCACAATGCAGTCCTATGCACACTAGCTGGTGCAACTAGTTATAAGGGAAGAGAAACCTCCTTGGTTTCCTGTGAACACAATAGGAAAACCAAAAGGTGTTTGGCCCACATTTGTCTCCTTCCTAAGAACACACGCCTTTCAGGGAGATGGACCAGGCTTGGTGTATCGTCATGTTTCAGCCATTTGGGATGAACCAAGCCCGAAGAAAGAGAAAGGGCTATGGGGTTCCAAACTTGCATTACTAGTCACATCAAGGTGACTAGATTAGAACGTAATGCTCTACTAAGGACAAGCATGGACCTAATCTCCTTTACATGGTTGTTGGTAACCTGTGTATTCTTTCAAATGTACATAACACCAACACTAATTCAATTAGCTTACAGTTATGGCGATGCTACCACATGGCACCTTGACCAAGTACATTTGCCTATTTTCAACACTCTACACTTCATTCTTAGTGTTGGGGGGGAAGAGGTACCATGTAATTTAACTCAAGTTGTTTCTGATACACTTGGAGGTACATCAACTTCTAGAAAAACAATTACAACCTTTTATGAATCTATGCGTTTGGATAGTGGAGAACCCAATGCACTAGGTTTTTCAAACGCACTTTCCAACTCCATTCCATGTGTTTCCAACTACCCTTTCGTTATGGGGAACCAACTCACCAAGAAGGAGAAACACTAGGTCACAAACTTGCTAATTCAGTATGAGAATGTGTTTGCATTCTTAATGAAAGACTTAAGTAGGTGTAAGACCATGAAGTTTTCTACAGACATTATAGATGAAACACCCATCTATTGGAAGAGGCATAGGTTGAGCAAACATGAATGGGAACTAGTAGATGAAACATGCAAAGAACTCATGAAGCTAGTCTCATTTAGCCATCAAGTTTTGATTTCGTAGTCGTTACAATAATGTTAGCAAAGAAGGATTCAGCTGGATTATGGATTTAAAAAAGGATGTGTGGGGATTATAGGCCTTTGAACTTGGTTACACTTTAGGATAGGTGCCCCATGGCCATCCTTGAAGAACTATTTGATAGCATTGGAAATTCAAACATCTTCACAATTGTGGATTTAAGGCAAGACTTCAACTAGATTATGCTTGTTATGAAGGATCGTAGGGAAACAACATTCCATGGAAGCAACAAGTTGTAGGAATGGGTTGTGATGCCTTTTGCATTAAAGAATGCACATGTTTTCTTTCAACGAATCATGGACAAAGTTCTCCAAGGGGCAAATTTCCTAAAGTGCTACATAGACGATGTCCTAATGCATAGCAAGGGACTCCTTCAGCACTTGGTTCATCTTGAGGAATTATTCAAGAGGCTCCATGAAATCAATATGAAGATCCATCTTAAAAAGTGTGAGTTTGCTATCACTTTAGTAGTCTTCCTTGGACACAAAATTTTGCCAAATGGTATTATGATTCATTGGGCCAAAGTAGTAGCCATTTTGGAGATGCCCAATCCTATTGATGTTCACACTTTGAGGAGTTTCATTAGACTATGTATTTACTACAGGATTTATGTCCAAGATTTCAATATTATTGCTCATCCTCTCTATACATTGTTAAATAAGGATGTAGCTTGGACATGGGATGAAAAAGTTCAGGAAGCTTTCAACACACTCAAGGAAAAGTTTTCAAAGTTCCCCATTCTGAGAAGACTTAATTTCAACAAGGTCTTCATTCTACACACTGACTGGAGTGCTCTTGGTATTGGTGCTATTATTGGCCAACTTGATGAGAAAGGCAAGGAATATGTTATCGCCTATGCATCCCAAAACAACTACTCTTCATACGAGGGGGAGTGTCTTGTGGTTGTATGGGTTGTCATACATTTCAAGCCCTATCTTTATGGCACCAAGTTCATTTTGTATACCGACCACTAGCCTATCAAGTGGTTGATGACCATCGACAAACTTTGTTGTAACCCTAACCTTGGGCTTGTGACCAAATCAAAGGCTAGCAAGAGTGCAGGACAAAAGGGAGGCCCCGGAGAACATCTTATACTTCTAGGAGAGCAGGAGAGTGTGAGAGAATGAATTCTCACACTCCCAAGGCAACTCCCACTTGGGAAGTTGAAGTCCCAATGGACTCCCGAATCTTTAGGGAATGATTGCAAAGGTCAAATCCCATTGATTGAAGAGTTCTTTATATCATTGGAAAGCTATTGGAACTTAAATGTCTAAAATGGGCTTGCATGACCCATTTGGACATCTGAAACACAAGTTATGGCCAAAAGAAAGGCCAATAGTCAAATTGGCAATTTGACTCCTAACCACTAAAAGTCGGGAATTGATTCGATTTCCTTGTGTACAAGTGGAGTGTGACATACTGTTAAAAAGCCCTCAAGAAGGGCCAGAACTTTGCTTTAAACTTCATCTCAATCAAAGGTCTACACACAAAGTTATGAGGCCCCAAAGTTGCGAGAGTCCCAATTTTGGGAATTTCGGGACTCCCATTTGGGAGTCCTGGGACAAAATGCCATTTGGATGTGGGCCTCATATAGAAGCACAAAGTAGACTATAAGGGGGAAGGTGGTGGCTTCCCCCCAAGTTCGGGCCGTGATGAGTCTTGTGAGTCTGAGTTTGCCCATGGCTTGTCCTAGCACCAAAAGTGCTCTAGTTATGCCCCAACTTCCTATTTTTCTGTTGTTTTCATTTTTGACTCACATTTGAGTCTCTTGAGGAGGTTGGGAGTGCGTCACATGGTATCAGAGGTTTTGTAGAGCTCAATCCACTTATTGGAGAGTTTCGATGGCACCAAAGAGGACTCGTAAACTAATACAAAAGACCATAGTGGAAAAACCCACCCAAGACTTAGATGTCCCATTTGAGGGCATTAGGGAGGAGGAACAAGAGGATTCTGAAGAGGACCGTGATGTCCACGATGAAGAAGACTGTGATGTCCACGATGACCATGAAAATGAAAAGGAACAACCAACCATAATCCTTTTCACCCTAGAACAATTGGAAGTTTTATTCAAGATGAATAGGCTTGATTTCATTGAGTTGGTTGTAGCTCTCAAAGGGGGATCATCAAAAAGTGTAGGATTCAAGCCCACCAAGCCTGGGAATTTTGGTGGGATCCAAGATTGGAAGGTTGTAGATGTTTGGCTTGCGAAAATGGAGGACTACCTTTATGCCACTAAAGTTGGGCGACACTTGGACATGGAACTTGCCCGGTCCTATTTGAAGGGCTATGCTTTCACATGGTGGAGGACAGTGAGGCAAGAGGAAGGGAAAAACCATGGCTACACATGGGAATTTTTCAAGGAATGCATTGAGTTGGAATTCATTCCAAAATTTTTTGCTTACATCTCAAGATGTAAATTCCGTGACCTTGTGAATGCAACCAATGATAATTTACGCCAATATGTGAAGGCGTATTCTGAACTCATACTTGAGATATGGCATATGCATGAGCTAAACCGCATGTGCCACTTTATGATGGGGCTTTCAACTTGGGCCAAATGTAAGCTTGAGGAAAATTTACTCGCTTCATTATTTGAGGTTATCATGAAAGTGGAAGGCTTTTCGGATGTGGGACGAGGTGAAAAGTCCGGGTTCAAGAAGGATAACAAGTTCCCTCACAAGAAGGCACGCCATGAAGGGGAATGGAACTGAAGGCAAGACACCTTGAAAAGGGAAAAACTTAAACAATTTCAAAGTTTAGGTTTCGAACCTAAAGGGAATTTCATTAAAAAGGGGGTTCATTTTAAAGTGAGCCAACCCACGGGGGATGTTAGTGGGAAGCCGAAAGGAGCGTGTTTCAACTACAACGAAGTGGGGCATTACTCCAAAGATTGCCCCAAACCCAAATCAAGGAATGGGGGTTCTAAAGTAATTGCCTTTACCGCTAACCTAACCCAAGGTGAATGTAATCGCCTCATTTTTTTGAAAAGGAAGGTTTCTAAGTGGGACATGTATGTCTTTTGGACACAAGGGCTTCCCACAACTTCATTACCCGAGAGAGTGCCAAAAGAATGCAGCTGTAATTGGAGGAGCTCAAGGCACCCATTGAAGTGCATTTTGCGGATGGGGTTCCCCATCCCACCACATTGCAAGCAAAAGATGTGCCTCTTCAACTAGGGAATTGGAAAAGAAAGGTGGATTTGTTGGTTTCCACCTTTGGGGGGATGGATTGCATTTTGGGAATGGAATTCATCACCCATAACAATGTGATCATAGAAGGGCACAATAGGCTAGTTAGAATCCCATCCAAGAATAGGGTTGTTCAGGTGAAAGCACATGAAGTGCCTAGGGTGGGCGGATCTACCATCCACTTGATGTTAAGAAAAGCTTTGAAAAAGGAATGCATGCACTACTAGAAATTCTGTCATATGCAACCACCATGTTTGCAACTAGGATGCAACTACTAGTTGCATGTAACTATGCAGGGTTTTTTATGCAACTGTAATGGATTTTTGCCCCCTTTTCGGGTGTGTATGCAACTATGGTGCAACTATGATCACCTTCATCCCAACCTTTGGATGATTTCTATGAATATATATTATCGTATATATACCTTTGGATATATACTATCATATATATTTGATATGCATATATTCATAGTTGCATGTGCAACCAAAATAGGCCAACTATGGTTTTTTGGCAAGCTAGGTACACATTTTTTGTAGGCATGTCTAGGATTAAGGTTGCCTACAAATGACAATCCCATTGATAAGGTTTAGGATATAGGTGAAAAATAACCTAATCTATTTTGCCACACCTAAAATAATATATTTATCCCCAACTTTCTTAACAAAATTTGAAACCCATGTGTAATGTATTTTGGAAATACATGAATTTAATCGCACGATTAGGTACTTAGATTGTTTATCACATTTCAAATCCAAAACTTGTCTAGTGAAAACATAGCATTATTCCCAAACATGATTAACCGGTCTAATTCAATCGTGCCGAAATTCAAACTCTAATTGAACTTCACAATCTGGTTGGTTCAAAGCGGGGTACACGGTGTCGCAACCCTAGCTTTGGGCTCGCGACCAAGGCAAAGGGAATTACAAGGGTGCGGGCCAAAGAGGAAGCCCGGGAGTTAAGCCAAGAGGAAGCCCGGGAGTCAAGGCGAAAGGAAGCCC
>Ga0116229_10002768_pt1 | contig 28561 bp, 24 predicted proteins | sample S1TSphgellanicum_3_FD_87313 | JGI IMG/M metagenome (GOLD analysis project Ga0116229, IMG submission 87313) | Host-associated microbial communities from peat moss isolated from Minnesota, USA - S1T2_Fc - Sphagnum magellanicum MG | ecosystem: Host-associated > Plants > Peat moss > Unclassified...
CGACCGGGCGGCCGTGGGCGGTGCCGTCCGGGGCGAGGAAGCCAGTCAATATGTCGACGGGGGGGCCGGACGGCTGGCCGTTGGTGAAGCGGACGAAAATGACCTTGTAGCCGCTGGGGGGATTGCGATTCCACGAGCCGTGCTGGCCGATGAAGGCGCCTTGGGTGAATTGCGGCGGGAGCGCGCCGGGTCGCGAGAAGGTCAGGCCCAGCGAGGCGGTGTGGGGGCCGAGCGCGTAGTCGGGGGCGATGGCGCGGGCCACCAGGTCGGGTCGGGGCGGCTGGGCGCGCGTGTCGATATGCTGGCCGTAATAACTATACGGCCAGCCATAGAAGGCGCCGTCCTGCACATGGGTCACATAATCAGGGACGAGGTCGCTGCCGAGTTCGTCACGCTCGTTCACCGAGGTCCAGAGTGCGCCGGTGGTGGGTTCCCAGCCCATGCCGACCGGGTTGCGCAGGCCACTCGCAAAAATGCGGTGGGCGCCGGTGGCGCGGTCGATTTCCCAGATGGCGGCGCGGCCTTCCTCGGCCGCCATGCCGTTGTCGCCGACATTGCTGTTGGAGCCGATGGATGCATAGAGTTTGGTGCCGTCACGGCTGGCGACCAGGTTCTTGGTCCAGTGATGGTCGATCGGGCCGCCGGGCAGATCGACCAGTTTGGTGCCGGGGGCGGTGATGCGGGTGGCGCCGTCCGTGTAGGCGTAGCGCACGACGCTGTCGGTGTTGGCGACGTAAAAATCATTGCCGACCAGCACCATCCCGAGCGGAGAGTTCAGGCCGTCGAGGAAATCATATTGGGTCACGCCGCCGGGCGTGGTGCGCAGCAGGACGATGCGATTCGGGCTGGGGGCGCCGGCGCCGGCCTTGGCCATGATCATCTTGGCGACGGCGCCTTTCAGGCCGCTGGTGTCGGCATCGTAATGGGGGCTCTCGGTTTCGGCAACGAGCACATCGCCGTTCGGCAGGACATAGAGCCAGCGTGGGTGCGCCAGGCCGTGCGCCAGGGCGGTGACTTGCAGGCCGGGGGCGGGCGTGGGGGTGGTGTCGCCGTTCCAGCCGGTGACGGCGGCTATTTTCACCGTCGGCAAGGCCGTGTGGACCGGCGGCGGCAATTGCGGGTGCGGGCCGGTGCCGTCGGCGACGCTGAGATGCGCGGCCTCGCCGGAGCAGCCGTAGAGCAGCGCCGAGGCGCCTGCCAGGACGACGAGGGCGCCCACGCCGATGCGTGCCATGGTGCCGGCCGCGCTCATGGTTTTCCCGCCGCGTGGTCGGCGGCGAGTTCGGCCAGGCCCTGCTCGATCGAGACATGGGCGGTGTAGCCGAGGTCGGTGCGGGCTTTGTGATCGATCAAGGTAACCTCCCGGAGGATCAGGTTGAGCGCGGTGCGCGTGAGGGGCGGCTGGCCGGAGAGCGAGAAGGTGGACCAGACGAACTCGCCCGCGGCGGCGGTCAGTTCGGCGACCCAGAGCGGCGCCTCGCGCGCCGGGGCGGTGACGCCCTGGGTGGCGGCAAGGCGGGTGACGAACTCGCGGAAGACGACCGGGTTGCCGTCGGTGAGGAAATAGATGTTGCCGGGGGCGCCGCGATCGGCGGCGAGCAGCACGCCTTCGACGACGTTGCGGACGTGGCAGGTGGAGACCAGGTGGGTGCCGCCGCCGAACCAGGCCCAGGCGCCGCTTTGCATCGCGCGGGCGATTTGCGGCGTCACGGTGGTGTCGCCGCGGCCCCAGATGAAGCGGGGGCGGAGCGAGATGGTGGCGAAGTTTTCACCGTTGGCGGCGATGACATCGCGTTCGGCCTGGCCCTTGGACCACGGGTAGAGGCCGTTCGGGATGGCGGGATAGGGGGTGGTTTCGTCGGCGCGGATGATCGGCGCGCCGCCGGCGAGCACGGCTTCGGTGCCGATATGCAGGAAGCGGGCGGCGCCGGCGTCGCGCGCGGCGGTCAGGGCATTGCGGGTCCCCTGGATGGTGTCGCGGAAGAAATCCTCGCGTTTGCCCCAGAGGTCGACCTTGGCCGCGGCGTGGATGATGGTGGGGCAGCCGGCCATGCCGGCGCGCATGGCGTCGATGGCGTCGAGGTCGCCCATGACGGGTTCGGCGCCGAGGGCGCGGACCGTGGCGGCGGCTTTGTCGGAACGGACGAGGGCGCGGACCGGGGTGGCGCGGGCGGTGAGTTCGGTGATCAGCGCGCGGCCGACGAAGCCGGAGCCGCCAGTGAGGAAGATGGGGTCGGGCATGGGTGGGTCCTCATATCGGCGGCGCGAAAGAGGTGGGCTGAAAGCCCACCCTACGACTTGGCCGCAACGCCCGGATGTGGCGTGTCCTTGCACGAAACCAAACAGACAAAAGTTTTTTGGTTCTTTTTTTCAAAAAAGAACACTTTTTTCCTTTGACACGTGGTCGGTGGGCTGAAGCCCACCCTACGGATTAGTCCCCGTAGCCTCCGGGATGGGCCTCCCGCCAGGCGAGTGCCGTGCGGACGATGTCGTCGAGTGCGGCGTAGGCGGGGGACCAGCCGGTTTCGCGGCGCAAGCGGTCGGAGCTGGCGACCAGCACGGCGGGGTCGCCGGGCCGGCGGGCGGTGACGCGATACGGCACCTTGCGGCCGCTGACGCGTTCGACGGCGCCGATCACGTCCATGACGGAGTGACCGGCGCCGTTGCCCAGATTATATGTCACGCTGGTGTCTTCCAGACGGGCCAGGGCGCGGATATGCGCGTCGGCCAGATCGGTGACGTGGATGTAGTCGCGGATGCAGGTGCCGTCCGGCGTGGGGTAGTCCTGGCCGAAGACCGCGATCTCGGGGCGGCGGCCGAGGGCCGCGTCGATCACGAGCGGGATCAGGTGCGTTTCGGGCGTATGGTCCTCGCCAGCGCGGCCGGCGGGGTCGGCGCCGGCGGCGTTGAAGTAGCGCAGGCAGGCGGAGCGCAGTCCGTGGATTTCGCCGGCCCAATAGAGCGCGCGCTCGATCATGTATTTGCTCTCGCCGTAGGGCGAGCCGGGGTCGACGCCTTCCTGCTCGTCGATCGGGATGCGCTTGGGGGTGCCGAACAGCGCGGCGGTGCTGGAGAGCACGAAGCGGGTAATGCCGTGATGGATACAGGCCTCGATCAGGCGGATGCCGCCGGCGGCGTTTTCCATCAGATAGAGGAACGGTTTGGCCATGCTTTCGCCGACCAGCGACAGCGCGGCGAAATGAAACACCGCGTCCCAGGGGCCGTCGGCGAGCACCACGTCCAGCCGTTGCGTGTTGCCGATGTCGGCCTCGATCAGGCGGGCGGCGGCGGGGACGGCGGCGCGATGGCCCTGGCGCAGATTGTCGTAGACGGTGACGTCGTGGCCGGCATCGAGCAGGGCGAGCACCAGGTGGCTGCCGACATAGCCGGCGCCGCCGGTGACCAGGTAACGCGCCATTGAGTCGCTCCGCACGGTTCAGTGGGCGGGGTTTAGGGCAAGGTTGGGGGAAAGAGTTGTTTTTTTCTTCACATTTCGCGTCGTGCGTGAAATTGATGGGCTGAAGGGCCGCGCGACAGCGTGCTTGAAATGCGCGCTGGGCGGCGGCGTATCCTGGCGCAGGTAGGTGAGACGCCTGCCGCTTTCCTGGGTGGAGGCGGTTTCCCAGCCCGACCGGTTCGGGTGCTATGTCTGATCGTTATTGAGGCCGGCTGGGAACTCGATCCTCAATTTGAACCAGAAACGGCGAGCCCACTTCAGGAAACGCATTTAGCGTCTCACCTTCTTTCGTGTGACCGGAACGGCCCGACCACACACGGATAAAGTGATTTTTTCCGGCGTCGCCGGTCAGTGCCTGGTGGAGCTTACGACGGGCGTGACGTTGTAGGAAAAGCCCCAACTGACCGGCACGAATTGTTGGAAATGCTGGTTTACCCAGACATAGACCTCGGCGATGTCGGTGCGGGGGACCACGACGATGTCGAACGGTTGCAGCGGGACGTCGGCGCTGGCGTCGCGGCCGGATAGCGCGTCCGCATAGCGGGTGGAGAAGATTTGCGGTGCGTTGGCGCCGGCGCGGCGGACGATCAGCACACGGTCCGTATCGCCGGTGACGCGGACGCCGCCGGCGCGGGCGATGGCGGCGAGCAGCGTCGGCGGCGGGCCCTCGGTGGTGAGCTCGCCAGGGGCGGCGACCTCGCCGGCGACATAGACCCGCACAGGCGCGTAGGTTTTGATGCCGACGGTGAGGCGCGGGGCTTTCAGTTCCGCGCCATACACGGTGCGCAACGTGGCGGCGATGTCCTCCGGCGTGCGGCCGGCCGCTTGCACGGACACCGCAAGCTGCGTGGTGATGCGGCCGTCCGGGCGGACGGTGACGTCCTCATTCAGTTCCGGGGTGAAGAAGAGGCGAACCGCAAGTTCGTCGCCCACCTGGACGCGATATAATGCGTTGGCGCTAGCGACCGGCAGCAACGGCGCTTCCGGCGGGGCGGGTCCGTGGCAGGCGGCTAGGACCAGTAAGATCGGGACGTAGCGCACGTATAGGTTGTGCCAGAGATGGCATATGCGCGCAACAGCAAGAGAGTCGTTCTTTTTTGAAAAAAAGAACCAAAAAACTTTTGCTCTTTAAGGAGTTTTTACTGGGGCGCAGTTGGTGCGGCCGGAGGCTACGCAATCCTGTATGCCGGCGGCGCTGCCCAGGACGTGGGACAGATAAAGGCCACCCAGGATCAACACGGCTACGACCAGCAGCGCGACCAGGGCGCCACGGTTGGAAGAGGGTTCGTCGTCAGGCGCTTCGTCCATGCGGGGCCTGCTTAGCGCAGGCCCCTCGCTTCACGCCAGATGGGCGTTACGCAAGATCAGCGGTGGCCACCGCCGCCGCCGTGGGCGACACCGCCGCCGCCATGCGCGACGCCGCCGCCGTGGAAGCTGCCCCAACTGCCGCCGCGGTAGCCGCCCCAGCCGCCATGGCCGTAATAGCCGCCGCGACCGTAATAGCCGCGATAGCCGTAGCCACCATAGCCCCAGCCCCAACCGCCGACGAGCACGCCGCTGCCGACATAAGCCGGGTAGCCATAGGCGCCGTAATAGCCGGCGTAATAGCCGGAGGCGGGGTAATAGCCAGGGTAGTAGCAGCCGCCCAGCAGCGTAGTGGCGAGCAGGGCCGCCGGCAGAAGGGAACGACGCAAATTACGCTTGCTCATGATCTCTCTCGTTGTCCGCGGCCGCGGCGCGATGCGCCCGTCCGGCCTCATCCCCTACATGTGCGCTTTTGCAGCGCAAGTCAGCGGCTTCTTCAACCACGTCACACTATGTCACGCCCCGCAACTATCTGCCGCGCACGCCGGCGCGAAAAATTTTTCGAATTTCTTTTTTTTCAAAGACAGGGCCCGCGCTCGTTTTGCGCTTATCTGTTGATTTGGACAGCCTCGCCGACTAGGCAGAAGGTATGAACGCCGTAGCAGCGCCTGGCCCCGATCTCGCCGGCGCGATCCAGAGATTGGCGCGTGGCAGCGTGCTCGTGGTGGGCGACACGATGCTTGACCGTTATGTGTTTGGCGTGGCGACACGGCTCAGTCCGGAAGCGCCGGTGCCGATCCTGTCGGTGCAGCGCGAGCTGGTGCTGCCGGGGGCTGCGGGCAATGTGGTGCGCAATCTGACCGCGCTGGGGGCGGCGGCGGCACTGGTGTCGGTGGTGGGCGACGACCAGGCGGGGTCGGATCTGACGGGATTGATCGGCGGGCAATTGAACGTGGAGCCGTGGCTGCTGGTGGAAGGCAGCCGGTGCACGACCGTGAAAAGCCGGTTCGTGGCGGAGGGGCAGCAATTGCTGCGCGCCGACCAGGAGGTGACCAGCCCGATCGAGGCGAAATTGGCCGGGCGGATGTTGCGCATCGCGGCGGACGCGCTGGCGGCGACCAGCGTGACGGTGATGTCCGACTACGGCAAGGGCGTGCTGGCGGGCGATATTCCGGCGCGGTTGCTGGCGGCGGCACGGGATGCGGGGCGTCCGGTGATCGTTGATACCGGCGGCACGGACCTGGAGCGGTTCGCCGGCGCCGATGTGGCGGTGCTGAAGGTGCGGGCGCTGGCGGCGGCGACCAGCATGAGCGTTGCCACTGAGGCGCAGGTGGAAGCGGCGGCTGCGTGGCTGCGCACCGCGCACGGGTTTGGCGCGGTGGTGGTGAACCGGCGCGCCGAGGGATTTTGCGTGGTGACCGCCGACGGCCGGTATCGGGTGCCGCCGGGGCCGGGCGAGCCGTTCAATTTCACCGGCGCCGGCGATACGGCGGTGGCGGCGATTGCGGCATCGCTGGCGGTTGGGATCACGCTGGTGGAAGCGGTGCGGATCGCGGCGCTGGCCGTGTCCGTGTGCGCGAGCCAGACGGGCATGCCGGTGGCGACGGCGGCGGAGTTGCTGGCGGTGCTGACGCCGCAGGGCCAGGTGCGGCGCAAGATCATGCCGCCGGTGGCGGCGGCGGCGCAGATTGCGCATTGGCGGCGGGCCGGGCTGCGGACGGGGCTGCTGAGCGCCGAGCGGCCGCCGGAGGCGCTGGCGCCGCTGCGCGCGCATTGTGACCGGCTGGTGCTCGCCATGGAGAATCCGGATGAGGCGGCGTTGGCTTTGGCGGCGTCGCTGCCAGGGGTTGATCTTGTGTGCCCGTTCGAGGCGGGCCTGCGGCGGGATGCGCTGACCGCGCTCAGGCCGGATATTTTGCTGGAGCCGGAGGCGGGGGAGGCGCTGACCGCGTTGGTCGAGGGGTGGGGCGGGGTCGTGTTGGAGGTGTAAGAAGGACGTCTTCTTTTTTGAAAAAAAGAAGCAAAAAACCTTTGTCTGTTTGGTCTCGCGCAAGCTTGGTCAGATACGTTTCACGGTAGTACAGCCTGAGGGCAAAAGTTTTTTGGTTCTTTTTTTCAAAAAAGAACACGTCCTTTCTTACGTCCTTAACCGCCGCGCCGCCGCTGGGGCGCCGCCGGTCTCTGCGAGGAACACGCGGTCCCTGCCCGCTTGCTTGGCGCCGTACAGGGCGTGATCGGCGGCGGCGGACAGGTCGCGCGGCTTGCCGCCAGGCTGCGGCGTGATGCTGGCGGCACCAAGGCTGATGCTCAGCACGCCGTCCGTGCTGATGCCGAAATGCGGCAATTCCAGCGCGGTCACGGCCAGGCGGAGCCGCTCGGCAATGTCGCCGCAGGTGCGCAGCGCAATGCCGGGCAGGATGATCGCGAACGCCGCACCGCCGATGCGGGCGACCAGATCGGTGGTGCCGCGCATCTGTTCGCGCAGGCAGGTCGCGACGGTTTGCAGGCAGACGTCGCCCGCGGGCATGCCGTAGAAATCGTTGTAGAGTTTGAAACGGTCGATATCGACGATGATCAGGCCGAGCGGCGCGCCTTCGGCCTGCGCGCGGCGCCAGGCGGCGTCGAGCCAGGTGTCGCAGGCGAGCCGGTCGGCCAGACCGGTCAGGCTGTCGCGCTGTGCCGGCGGCAAATACGGTGTCGTTTCGGTCGGCGCAGCAGGCTGGCGCAGCCGCGCCGCCAGCGTCAGCGCATAGACGCGGCGCGTTTCGGCTTCCAGGCGCCAATTGCCGAACAGCGTGCAAAGTCCGGCAAGCGCGGTCAGCAGCGTGAGCGCGACGCTCGTGACGCCGTCCTGCGCGGGCAGCGACGGCACTATCAGAGCGAACAGGACCGTTGTCGCAACGGCAACCGGCACTGCGAGGTGAAACGAGATTCGGGCCGGGATCAGCACGAGCAGCAGTGCGGTGAGCGTCGTTGCGAGATAGAGTGTCGCATTGCCGTGCAGGCTGGCAATGAGGATCACGGCGAGGCAGGCCTGGGCGACGATGGCGCAGAGCCCGAGCAGCGCTTCCTGCAAGACGCGGTGGCCGCAGGTGCAGAGCATCAGATACGAGAGCGCGCAGATCGGCAGCGCCGTTTGCAGCCAGACCTGGCGCACGAGCCGATGCGCGTCCGGCAGCGTTCGCCACAGGAACGCTGCGAGCAGAATAGCGCCGAGGCAGAACGCGAGCAACGCGAGCCGCAACGCGCGCTCGCTGATGGCGGTTGTTTCGATCCGGTAGCGACGCTCGAGAGGTGCCGGGAAACCCATATCGAGCCGCGCCGGCGCGGCGAGCCAGGCTTCGATGAGCGGTTGCAAGGGTGGATCGGTCACGTGCGCAGTGTGACCGGAATTCACTGCCAAATCGTGTGCGTTGTTCCAAGTCGGGTTTTGCGCATCAACAAAGACGCGGTTGGCGCTGGGCGCGCGCGCAGCGCGACCGCTTCATTCCAGGCCGGCTGAAAATGCTCTAGCCGGCCGCGGACTGACAATGAACGGCACGATCCGAATACCGGTCGATCTCACCCGGTTTCGCGCGCGGCCGGTTCGACCTCCTCGTTGGCAGCGGGCGGGGGGGGCGCAGTCAGACGCGTCGCCGCGGGGTCGGCGAGGCAGACGCGGTTGCGGCCGCCTTCCTTGGCGAGATAGAGCGCCGCGTCGGCGGCGGCGCAAAGTTCCTGCACCGTGACGGCGGCCTCGGCATAGAGGCTGGCGCAGCCGCAGGAGATGGTGACCACGGCGCCGCGGCCGTGGCCGAGATGCGGCACCGCCATGCTGGCCACCGCCTCCCGCAGCCGGGCGGCGACGGCGACGCAAGCCTGCGCGGTGCTGCCGGGCAGAATGGCCGCAAATTCCTCGCCGCCGACCCGCGCCACCAGGTCCGTCGTGTCGCGCAACTGCTCGCGCAGGCAGGCGGCGACGCGGGCCAGGCACAGATCGCCGGCGGGGTGGCCATAGAAATCATTGTATTTTTTGAAATGATCGACATCGACCATGATCAGGCCGATGCGCTCGGCGGCCCCGCCGGCACGCCCCCAGCTTGCTTGCAGCCATGCGTCGTAGCCGCGGCGGTTGGCCAGGCCGGTCAGCGGATCGCGCCTCGCCAGCGCGTCCAGCTCCCGGTTTTCCTGGGAGAGCACCTGGCGGCGCAGGCGTTCGCGCAACGTGAGCACGTAGGTGTGGCGCTGCTCGCTGTTGATGCGCCAGTTGGCGACCAGCATGTAGAACGCGCAGGCGATGCCGATCAGATCGACCAGCGCGCGCTGGTCGGCGGAGATTTTCGAGTACGCGACGCCGGTGACGAACAGCGCGGTGACGACACAGGCGACCAGTGCCGCGGCGGCGAAGCGCAACTGGATCGTGACGGTGGCGTACAGCATCAGCAGGATCATGCCGACCAGGTAGAGGTCGGTGAGGGCTTTGCCGCTGACGATGAACAGGTAGGTGATGACGGCGGGCGTCACGATGCTGGGGAGCGCCAGCAGGGATTCGCGCAGGACCGGGTGCGGGTCGAGCAGGACCCATGCGGCGGCGAGCAGGATGACCGGAATGGTGACGCCGAGATAGAGAAACCGGACGGTGCCGAGCGCGGCGGGGTCGGCGACGCTGGCGAGCGCCGGATAGAAGGCGAGCGCCACCACGGCGCCGACCAGGCCGATGATGCCGGCCGACCGGCTGCGGGCGCGGCGCGTATCCAGCTCGAAGGTGGCGCGCAATGTCGGCGGCAGGGACGGGGTGAGCCAGCCGCCGCGGGCGGCGAGCCACGCGTCCGCTGCCTGCGCTGTCGGTATATCCGAGGCTATGTCCGCCACGTCACCCCACACCCCGCGCGCCGGTGCCCATTTGCCGGCGATGCCGGCGTCAGCCGGCCCGCCCGGCGCGGGGCGGGTGCCGACAACATGATGCGGCCGATGGTCAAAATCAGGTCACTATTCGTGGAATGCGGCCCACCACGCACGCTCTATAGCACGTTTGTGGCGCGGTGTGTGCACAACCGAACATTCTGCGTGACCATACATGTTCCACCCGCGGTATCGGCATGTTTGCCGCGAGGCTGACGCGGTTGCGCCCGGGCCTGGCGCGGCAATGCGGACAGGTGCGACGTGTGCACCGCCCGGTGACGCGACCGTAGCGTGTAGACGTCATGAAAGGGTAAATTAGCCGGGTGGCATCCCCCCCTCACCCCACCCCTCTCCCCCCGAAAGCGGGTGGAGAGAGCGTGATGCGGCGGCTGTTGAGGGCGCAGGAGAAAAGGTTTTTGGTTCTTTTTTTAAAAAAAGAACATTCTTCCTTGTCTTACGCCAGCCGCGCCAATGCGGCACGCAACCGGGCGGCTTCGGCGCGGGCGGCGTCTTCGCGGGCGCGGTTTTCGGCGACGATTTCGGCGGGCGCGCGGGCAATGAAGTCGGCGTTTTCGAGTTTGCGGGCCACCTTGGCGGCGTCGTCCTCGGCGCGGGCGGCTTCTTTCGTCAGGCGGGTGCGTTCGGCGGCGACGTCGATCAGACCGGTGAGCGGCAGCAGGAGTGTCGCCTCGCCGAGGATCAGCACCGCGGTTTCGGCGGGTGTGGCGGCCGGCGCGGGGGCGATTGCGGAGATGCGGGCCATGCGGGTGGCGGCGTCGGACCAGCGGGCGGCGCGGGCGAGGGTTTCCGGCGACGCGTCGCGCAGCCAGACCGGGCCGGGGACCGAGGGGGGCACGTTCATTTCGGAGCGCACGGTGCGGATGGCGGTGATGAAGGCGCGCACCCAGTCCAGTTCGGCGCGGGCGGCGGGCGCGTCGGTGATCTGCCATTGGGTGGGCCAGGCTTCGCGGGCGAGGCTGCGGGCCGGGCCGTAACCGAAGCCGTCCCACACCGCTTCGGTGGCGAACGGAATGGCCGGGTGAAGCACGCGCAGGACAACGCCGAGCACGAAGGCGGCGGTATTGCGGACCTCGGTGGCTGCTTCTGCGTCGGTGCCGAGCAGGACGGGTTTGGCGAGTTCGAGGAACCAGTCGCAGAACAGGTTCCAGGTGAAGCGGGTGGCCGCGGCAGCGTAATCGTCGAAACGATAGGCCTCGAGCGCGTCGTTGGCCTCGGCGACCGCGGCGCCGGCTTCGGCGAGGATCCAGCGGCAGAGCGGGGATGTTGCGTGTTCGGGACGGAATTGCGGGGCGGGGGCGACGCCGTTCATTTCGCAGAAGCGGGCCGCATTCCACAATTTGGTGACGAAGGCACGGCCCTCGGCGATTTTCGGCGGCCCGAGCTTGATGTCGCGGCCCGGGCCGGTGAGCGTGCAGACGGCGAAACGCAGCGCGTCGGCACCGTATTGATCGATCATGGCGAGCGGATCGATGACGTTGCCTTTTGATTTCGACATTTTCTGGCCGCGCTCGTCGCGCACCAGGCCGTGGATGCAGACGGTGCGGAACGGCACGTCACCCATGAAATGCAGGCCCATCATCATCATGCGGGCGACCCAGAAGAAGATGATGTCGAAGCCGGTGACCAGCACGTCGGTGGGGTAATAGCGCGCGAGGTCGGCCGTTCTTGCCGGCCAGCCGAGGGTGGAGAAGGGCCACAGGCCGGAGCTGAACCAGGTATCGAGCACGTCCTCGTCCTGGGTGAGAGCCACCGGGGCGCCGAATTTTTCGTGGGCAAGGGCGGCGGCGGCGGCTTCATCGCGGGCGACGAAAACGGTGCCGTCGGGCGCATACCACGCGGGGATGCGGTGGCCCCACCAGAGCTGGCGGCTGATGCACCAGGGCTTGATGTCGCGCATCCAGGCGAAGAAGGTGTTTTCCCATTGTTTGGGAACGAATTGCACGCGGCCCTGCTCGACCGCTTCGATGGCGGGCTGGGCCAGCATCTCGGCGTTGCAATACCATTGCACGGTCAGCAGCGGCTCGATGGCGGCGTCGCTGCGGTCGCCGTGCGGGACGGCGTGGGTGTGGGGCTCGATCTTTTCGAGCAAGCCGAGCGTTTCCAGTTCGGCGACGATGGCGGCGCGGGCGGCCGCCCTGCCCTGCCCTGCCAGGCCGCGCACGAACGATATGCTGGCAATGCCCTCGATGTCGGTGAGGTGCGTTTCGATTTCGGCGAGCGTGATGTTGGCGGCGCGATCGAGGACGCTCGGCATCGGCAGATTATGGCGGCGGCCGACTTCGAAATCGTTGAAGTCGTGCGCGGGGGTGATTTTCACGGCACCCGTGCCTTTTTCGGGGTCGGCATAGGTATCGGCGACCACCGGGATGCGGCGGCCGGTGAGCGGCAGTATGACCGTGCGGCCGATCAGGGCAGCGAGCGTGGGGTGTTCGGGGTGGATCGCGACCGCGGTGTCGCCGAGCATCGTTTCAGGACGCGTGGTGGCGACCGTGAGCGTGCCGCCGCCTTCGAGCGGATAGGCGATATACCAGAGATGGCCGCGAATTTCGCGGCTCTCGACCTCGAGGTCGGAAATGGCGGACTGGAATTTCGGGTCCCAATTGACCAGGCGGCGGTCGCGGTAGATCAGGCCTTGTTCGTAGAGGGTGACGAACACCTCGCGCACCGCTTCGGACAGGCCGTCATCCATGGTGAAACGTTCGCGCGGCCAGTCGAGGCTGGCGCCGAGGCGGCGCAATTGCGTGGTGATGGTGCCGCCGGATTGCGCTTTCCATTGCCATACACGGGCGAGGAAATCGTCGCGGCCGAGCGCCTGGCGCGTGGTGCCCTCGGCGCCGAGCATGCGCTCGACAACCATCTGGGTGGCGATGCCGGCATGGTCGGCGCCGGGCTGCCACAGCGCGTCGCGGCCCTGCATGCGGCGCCAGCGGACCAGCGTGTCCTGCAGCGTCATGGTCAGCGCGTGGCCCATATGCAGGCTGCCGGTGACGTTCGGCGGCGGGATCATGATGGTGTAGGGCTGGGCGTTCGCGCGGGCGCCGCCGGCGGCGAAGGCGCCGTCGGATTCCCAGCCTTCGTAGAGGGGTTGCTCTACGGCTTTGTGGTCGAAGGTTTTATCGAGCACGCGCGACGCTCCGGAGTGGGGGCGCGGCGTATCACGCAATCAAAAAAGGAAAAAGCAGGCCTTACTTTTTCGGTGGCGCGAACGCGGTGGGCTGAAGCCCACCCTGCGGCCCTCTCCCGGTAAGGGGAGAGGGCCTGACAGGCGCCTTATTTTATTGGATCGTGACGGGTGCTTACAGGACTTCGCGGGCGACGACACGCTCGATTTCGACGCGCACCAGGCGCTCGACGATCGACGGGAGATGGGCGTCGAGCCAATCTTTCAGCATCGGGCGCACTTCGTCGCGCACGATTTCTTCGAGCGAAATGGCGGTGGCCTTGTAGATCTGGGCCTGGCGCTCGGACAGCGCCTTCTTCAACGCGCCCACCGACTGCGACGCGGCGGACACAGTCTCGGTGGAGGCAATCGGGTTGGGATCGGCTTCGGCGGTGGAGACGTTTTCTGTGACCATCATGTCGGGTTCCAATATAAAGACGTCGTCGGGTTTTACCGACTCCGGGGTGGCGACGGAAGCTTTTTGTTGCTCAACCTCTGCGTGTGGTTGCGGAATTATCACAGTTTCAGCCGGAGCTTGTTCCGGCGCCGGCGCTACCGCTTCGGCGACCGGGGCGGGGGCTGGTTGTGCAACCTCGGCGGGCGGCGGCGCGGTGACCGTATCGCCATCGCCTTCATTCAGAATACGCCTGATGGAGGCAAGGATGTCCTCCATCGACGGGTCCGCTTCGGCCGCCGCGGGCGGCGGCGGTGCGGCAGGTTTGGGCGGCTGCGCGCCGCGCCTCGAAAATACGCCGCTCATCTGTCAGCGACCCGGTTGCTCGGTGGCATGATCACCAGTTCCCCACAGGCGGTTCTTCACCGCGTTGTAATACGCTGTTTCGTCATAGAGAGGTACTGAAAGGCCAAGGTCTCGCGCCGTGAGACGACCGATGGCCGCAGCGACCCCGTAACTTGCAGTGACCACACTTGTCACATTTTGCACAAGAGTTGTCTCTGCTGACAACAAATTTTGTTGCTGGATGAGGACTTCCTGCGTCGTTGCACTACCAACCAGCGCTTGCCGCTCGGTGCCCTCTACCGCGATTTGCGCGCTACGGACGGCAATTCTGGAACTTGCGGTTGCAGCCTGCGCGGCGACAAGCGTGTCCCACGCCTGGACGGCGTTTTCCTTTGCGGTGCGGCGCGCCTGCTCGGTCTGGCGCACGGCCTGCTGGTAGGATTGGCGCGCCTGGCGGATGGCGGCGTATTCAGCGCCGCCCTGGTAGATGGGCAGGCTGAGGTTGATCGTGGCCTGGCCGCCATAGACGGTCTGGCCGGCAAATGAACTCCCATCGCTGCGGCTGCCGAGGACCTGCAGGTAGATTTGCGGCCCGAGGGCGGCAAATTGGACGTCGATCGTGTCCTTCGCGGCAGCCTCGGTGAACAGGGCGGAGATCACGTTCGGGTTGTCGGTGCCGGCGATGTCGGACGCGGCCTTTTCGCTGCTGACCGGCAGACGCAGCGGTTGCGGGTCGATCAGGTCCTTCGGCGGGTAGACGCCAACCTCGTCGTAGAACGTCGCGGCGGCGGTTTGCAGGGTGCCTTCGGCGGTCTGGCGGGCGGCGATCGCCTGGGCGAGGGCAGCTTCGGACTGGGCGACGTCGGTGCGGGTGAGCTCGCCGACGCGGAAGCGGTCATCGACGGCACGCAATTCGTCGCCGAGCACCTTCTCGTTCTGCTGGTCGAGGGCAAGCAATTGCGCGTCCTCGACGTAAGTGACGTAGGCGTTGATGGTCGCTTGCAGCACCTGCTCCTCGACCGCGATCAGGTTGGCGCGTTCGGCGTAGACCTGGTTGGTGGCCTGGTGCGTGCTCGCCTGGGTCTTGCCGCCGCGATAGAGATATTGCGTGACCGTCGCCTGCTGGGTGTTGAGGATGCGGTTTTCCTTGACCGACTCCGTGTAGTTCGAAGCGCCGACGAAATCTTTGAAATTCTTGGTGTTGCCGTTGGTGTAGCAGGCCGCAGGCGGCGACAAGCTGCCGGCGCACGAGGTAAGCGAGTCGAACTTGCCGGCGAACGCGCCGAAGGATCCGCCTACGCTAATCTGAGGACGCCAGCCGGCCAAGGCGGCGGGGACGTTTTCGTCGGTGGCGCGCTGCTTGGCGCGTTCGGCGGTGAGCGTCGGGTTGGTTTCGTAGGCGATGCCGAGCGTCTCGATGAGCGTGTGCGGCACCAGGTCGGGCTGCGAGCTGGGCAGCGTGTCGGCGGGATAGGGGCCGACCGGGTTGGGCACGGGCGGGGCGGCGAGCGCCGGGGCGGTGGTCAGGAACAGGCTGGCGAGAAGAACGCGCGGTCGGCGCATGAAGCGTACTCCGTATGGGGTCCGGTCCTGTGAACCGTGACCGGCTCACCCGGCTGTGTGGCATAGGGTCGGCGCGAGGCCAACGGTCTCGCGCGGTTAGGCCCCCTCACCCCCGGAAGACGGGGGAGACGGCATTGTTGCCGCGTGGCGCGAGTCGCCATGGGCCACGGATGCCAACTGACAAAAGTGTGCTGCTTCTTTTTTTCAAAAAAGAAGTCTTACTTTTCTAAAACGCGAACGTTTTTGCTGGCACCAAAGAGGGCAGCAGTTTCGCCGCGGCGTCAAACGCCGGGCGGACCGCGAGGCCGCCGGCGCTGGGTTCGGCGAGCGCTGCGAAGCTGCCGCGGCCGGGTGGCGCGATGATCGCGACCAGGCGGCCGGTGGCGGCGACCTGGCGCGCGATGCGCTCCGGAATGGCGCGGACGGCGCCCTCGATCATCACCAGGTCGTACGGCGCGTGCGCGGCCCAGCCGTCGGCGAGCGGACCTTGCTGGAGCGTGACCTCCGGCGCGGTGACGGCGGTGCGCGCGAGGGCGAGCAGGGCCGGGTCCTCCTCCAGCGCGATGATGTGGGCGCCGCAGGCGGCGAGCACGCTGGCGCCGTAGCCGGAGGCGGCGCCGACCACCAGCGCGGTTTCGCCGGCGCGGGGGGCGGCGAGCTGGATCAGGCGCGCCAGCACCAGCGGCTTGAGCAGGAAGCGGCCGGGGGCGATTTCGAGATCGTCGTCGATATAGGCCATGTCGGCCAGCGCGGCGGGGACGAAGCTTTCGCGCGGCAGCGTGCGCATGGCGCCCAGCACACGCTCGTCGCGCACCTTGGTGGGGCGCAACTGGCCGTCCACCATCAGGCCGCGGGCACGGGCGTAATCGGGGGGTGGGCGGTGGGCGGTCATCGGCGGGCGGCTCCGGCACGTGGGCGTGATGTGTCATGGAGCGCCCTGGCGCGCCAGGGGAGAGGCAGGAAGGAAGTGTTCTTTTTTGAAAAAAAGAACCAAAAAACTTTTGCTCCGGCGCTTCTATCGGCGTGTGTGGCCGCCGGCGTGATTGCGTGTCTGGACCGGGGGGGCAAACGGACTTATATCGCGGCGGCGCCTGCCGGGGGTCCGGTGGCAGAGTGGTGATGCAGAGGACTGCAAATCCTCGAATGCCGGTTCGATTCCGGCCCGGACCTCCACTGGCCTAAAATCAGCGTGCGATTGCAACATGTTGCGCGCGTGGGGGGCCCCATTCCAGGGATGATGCCGGATCAGGCGGTCGATAGCGTCGCGCATATCGTGCAGGTGGCGCTGACGCCGGTGTTTCTGCTGTCCGGTATCGGCACGCTACTGAATGTGTTCAATACCCGGTTGAGCCGCGTGGTCGATCATTTCGAGCATGTGGCCGAGCTGCTGGCGGCGGAACATGATTTCGACAAGCAGGCGGCGCTCGCGCGGCATCTGGCACGCTTGCGCACGCGGCGGTTCGCGCTCGACAGCTCGGTGTTGCTGGCGAGCGCCGGGGCGGTCGCCACATGCGGCGCGGTGTGGGTGCTGTTCCTGGGCGGTGTGCGGGAGCAGGTGGTCGCCACCTGGCTGTATGCGCTGTTCGGCGTGGCACTGGGGTGCAGCATTTGCGCGCTGGTCGCGTTCCTGGCCGACAACGTCATGGCGTGGCACGGGCTGCGCCGGGAGGGCGCGCTGCCCCCATCCGGGCTCAATTCCCGGTCCGGGCCAATGTCGGGGCCAAGCTAAGCCGGGGCCGGCGTCAACCGTGGTCGATCGGTGGACGCCGGATGGCAAGCGGCGTCATGCCAGGGCTTCGACGATGGCGGTCAGCGCGGTGCAGAAGGTCAGCACCATGGCGCAGGCGGTCAGGATGGCGACGACTTTCGTTTCGGGGGCCTCGAGATCGGCGCTTTCGGCGCTGCCTTCGTCGGTCTGGGCGAACAGCGACGCCGGCACGACGGCACTGCAGGGGCCACCGAAAGCCGTGTCGAAAGCGGTTTCGTTCGCATGATTGATATACATGGCTGAGATCCTGTCCGATCGCTCCGGCGGGCCATCCCGTCAGGCGCCACGGATCAATGCGCCGGGTGCGGCGGGGCAGTTGTGATCCAGTTCATAGGTGCAAGCGGATTTTTATTGCCTGCCTGGCGTGTGCGGGCCCGGCGGCTGCACGCGCCGGTTGCCGGATTTGCAAGATTGATGACCGGCACACGGAATGTTTATTTTTAGGCGCGTCCGTCATGGTTGCAACTGTACGGACGCACTGCGACTTGTTTCGACGCCACGGACCGGCACGCGTGTTCACCAGTCGTCGGAAAAGGACGGTTTTTGACGACCATGTTCAAGCTGCTGACAGATCGGCGCGGGGTGACATCGCTGGAATATGCGCTGCTCGCGGCGACGCTCGCGCTCGCGGTGGTGTCGGCGCTGTGGGTGCCGGCGACCCATATGGCGACGCTGATGAGCCATATCCTGACGGCGCCGGGTTCCGGGATGCATGGGGGATAGTGGCTTCGGTTAGTAGCGCCAACTGGTGAGGTCGGCGCCCGGCGGGGCGGTTTTGCTGATCCGGTCCAGGATCTTTGGCAGGTAGAAAAAATCATAATGCAGGCGGGAATAGGCGTTCGGCAGATGCGGATCGCCGTTCCAGCAATGCTCGGCGCGGTCGCCGTAGGCCACCTCGCCGGCGTAGGGCGGGTTGCGGAGGCCCTCCAGCATGTCCTGGGCCAGGTAGACGGCGTCGTTCAGGTAGAACGTGTCGGCGCTGCCGACATAGAGATGGATTTTGCCGGTGAGGTCGGGGCCGAGTTTGTCCCAGTCGCGCTGGATGATGTGGGTCAGGTCGTAATGGTCGCGCCAGTAGGCGGCGACGTGGTGATCGATGGCGCCGGTGCGCTTGTCGAAGATCGGGGCCGGGTAGCCGTCCGTGCCCGCGGGGCTGTAGACGGCTTGCCAGATATCGTTCTGGCCGCCGGAGCGGCCGCGGTCGCCGAGCGCCAATTCCATGTAGTTGCCGTCGCGCTGGGTGGCGAAGATTTCGCCGAGATAATTGCGGATCAGCGGGCGTTCGACCGTGGTGGCGGCACCCTGCAGCGTATAGGCGTTGCTGTCCTGATACAGGTTTACCACGGTGAAGGCGCGGAAATCGATCGGGTCGGGGCAGGCGACGAACGCGCCGTTATATGATTTCGGGTAGAAAACCTGCGTGGCCAGCGCCTCCCACCCGCCGGTGGAGCCGCCATAGGTGAAGCGGGCCCAGCCTTGCGCCAGGCCGCGGAAGCGCTGCTCGATATAGGGGATCAGTTCGTTGTTGATGGCGTCGCCGTAGGGGCCGAGATTGGCGGAATTCACTGCGTAGCTGTCGTCGTAATACGGGTTGGCGTGTTCTATTTCGATGACGAGATAGCGCGGAAAATGCGGGGAAATCCATTTCTGGTAGAAATCATAGGCTTCCTTCTGGACGATGCGGTTATAGGCGGGCAGGTGGAAACGGTCGGAATATTCCGGTTTGAGGTTCGGGTCGGGCGGCGCGGTACGGAATTCCGAGATATCGTCCGGGAAGTGGCCGTGGAAGACCATGAGCGGATAATGTGCTTCGGGGTGGGTGGCGAAGCCGGCGGGGAGCAGGATGTGGGCGCCGAGATACATGGGGCGGCCCCAGAATTTGCTGAGCAGGTCGCTTTTGATCGTGATGTGCTTGATGAAGTCGGTGTCGGTTTTCGGGGCGATGGGGGGGATTTCCTGGTCGAGCAGGATGGCGGTGCGCTTCTGGGAGTCGAGGTGGATACGGAACGGTTTGTTGAACAGGTTGCCGGGTTTGAGCGCCCAGTTCTGGCCTTCGCCGTGGTCGGGCGGCAGGCTGAGCACGGCGCCGTCGGCGCGGTGGAAGGTATCGTAACGGTTGAGCACGGCCTGGACCAGGTAGTCGCCCGGTTTGAGCGCGGCGAGGCTGCGGGCGGGCCAGCCGAAGGCGTGCGAGTCGATGATGGCCGGTTGGCCGGGTTTGAGGCCGGTGACGTTGATGCCGAAGATGAAAGGGGACTTGAGCGGTTCGTCCGGGTCGGCCTGGGTGCGGGGTTCGGCGGTGAGGTTGGTGCCGAGCAGCAGGATCAGGCGGCCGTCGAGCGGGGCGGCGCTGCGGGCGGCGGGGAATGCGATGGCGAAGGAGGGCGCGGCCGACGCGGGAGCGGTGCAGAGCAGCGCGAGGATGAAGAACGTTCGTACCATTGAAGATGCCCCGCCGCGTGACCGCGGGTGATTGTCGCGGGTTGCGGCGGGCAAACAAGGCGCAAGAGCAAAAGTTTTTTGCTTCTTTTTTTCAAAAAAGAAGTCGTTCTTCCTGCTGGCTTGGGTCCTATGGCGGCTCAGTCATGTGGGCGCGAACGTTTTGGGGGTGGCGGTCGGTCCAGGCTTGCAGGGCTTGTTCGAGCGGGGCGTCGGGTTCGCCGACGACCAGGTGCAGCGTGACGTAAAGCACGCCGGCGGGGCGGCCGGCATGGGCGGGAACGCCGCGGCCTTTCAGGCGCAGGCGCCGGCCGTGGTCGGAATGGCGCGGAATGGTGAGGCTGACCGGGCCGGTGAGGGTCGGCACGGTGACTTTGGCGCCGAGCACGGCTTCGGCGATGGTGACGGGCAGGTCGAGATGGATGTCGTCACCTTCGCGGCGGAAGACGCCGTGCGGTTCGACGCTGACCTCGATCAGCAGGTCGCCGGGCGGGCCGCCGTTCCAGCCGGTGTCGCCCTGGCCGCGCAGACGGAGCGTCTGCCCGTCTTCGAGGCCGACGGGAATAGTGACGTCGAGCGCGCGGCCGTCGGGCAGCGTGATGCGGCGGCTGGCGCCGCGTGCGGCTTCGAGGAACGGGACGCTGAGGCGGGCCTGGATATGCTGGCCCTGGATCGGGCGGGCGGTGCCAGCATGGCCCATGCCGGCACCGGGTCCTGCCCCTGCACCCGCGCCGGCCCTGGCGCGGCCGAACAGGTCGGCGAACATGTCGGCGAAATCTTCGTGGCCGGGGCCGCCATTGGCGGCGCGGGCGCCTTCGCGTGCATCGGCATATTGGCGATAAAATGCGCGCTCGGAAGGTTTGCCTTCGGCGTCGATCTCGCCGCGATCGAAACCGGCGCGGCGCTCGGGATCGGACAGCAGATCGTGCGCGGTGGCGGCGGCCTTGAATTTTGCCTCGGCGGCGGCGTTGCCGGGGTTCAGGTCGGGGTGGTGCTTTTTGGCCAGCTTGCGGAAGGCGAGCTTGATGTCGTCCTGCGAGGCGGTGCGGGGCACGCCGAGGATTTGGTAGGGGTCTTGCGGCATGGCAGCGATATGGGGGTTGGAAGTAAGGAAGACTTCTTTTTTGAAAAAAAGAAGCAAAAAACTTTTGCCAGTTGGCACACAAGGCCCATGTCGACATAGGCCACGTATGCCGAGGAGCAAAAGTTTTTTGCTTCTATTTTTCAAAAAAGAAGTCTTTCTGCCTTCTTCTTAATTTGCCCGTCAGGCACGGCTGGCCCAGAAGTCCCGCGTCTGCACTGTTTTGGGAACGCTCAATGACTCTCACTCGCTCGACGTTGGCTGTGGCGCTGCTCCTGGCTGGCACCTTCGTGGCGCGCGGTGCGGACGGGCCGCCGGCGAAGGACAAGCCGGCGACGGCGGACGGTGCGCCGGCGGATGGCGATTATTTCAAGCCGGAAGAGGTCGGGTCGGACGGCAGCGTGACGGTGGGCGCGCAGAAGATCGATTACCATGCGGTGGTGGGCACGCTGGTGGTGCATCCGCGGGATTTCGACGACGCGCCGCAGAAGCCGGCGGGCGACGACAAGGGCGGCCAGCCGGACGGCGACAAAAACCCGACCGCCGAGGCGGCGATGTCATATGTCGCCTATTTCAAAACCGGCGCGCCGGCTTCGGGGCGGCCGGTGATGTTCCTGTATAATGGCGGGCCGGGGTCCTCGACCGTATGGCTGCATATGGGCGCGTTCGGGCCGCGGCGGGTGGTGACGCTGGATGACAGCCACGCGCCGGCGGCGCCATATCAACTGGTCAATAACGGCAGCAGCCTGCTGGACGTGACGGACCTGGTATTCATCGACGCGCCGGGCACCGGGTTCGGGCGGATTGCCGGGCCCGGCAAGGAGAAGGCGTTCTGGGGCGTGGATCAGGACGCGCATGCGTTCGGCGAGTTCATCACCGGCTTCCTGACCAAATATGGCCGCTGGAACAGCCCGAAATATCTGTTCGGCGAGAGCTACGGCACCACGCGCAGTGCCGTGCTGGCCAACATGCTGCAGACCGATTACGCGGTCGACCTGAACGGCGTGGTGCTGCTGAGCCAGATCCTCGATTTCGACAATGATGTGGACGGGCCGGAGGCCAATCCGGGCAACGACCTGCCCTATGTGCTGGCACTGCCGACCTATGCGGCGACGGCCTGGTACCACAAGAAGCTCGACCCGATGCCCGCGGATCTGCCGGCGTTCCTGAAGGAAGTGGAGAATTTCGCCAGCTACGACTACCTGCTGGGGCTGGAGCAGGGCGACCGGCTGCCGGATGCCGAGCGGGCGCGGCTGGAGCAGAAGCTGCACGCCTATACCGGGCTGCCGGTGGCATACCTGCACAAGGCCAATCTGCGGGTGAGCGGCGGCGAATTCGAGAAGAATTTGCAGGATTCGGCCGGGGTCACCACCGGGCGGCTCGATACGCGATTTTCCGGGCCGACGATGGATCCGTTGAGCAAGGAAGCGGATTACGATCCGCAATCGGCGGCGATCAGCTCGGCTTATGTCAGCGCGTTCAACGACTATGTGCGGCACGAGATGCATTATGCGGGCGAGCGGCCGTACAAGCCGGAGGCGGATGTGTTCCGCAGCTGGTCGTTCATGCACACGCCGCCGGGCGCCGAGACGGCGTTTCCGGGCGCGGTGAACGTGATGCCGGATCTGGCGGCAGCGATGAAATATAATCCCAACCTGAAGGTGATGGTGAACGCGGGCTATTACGATCTGGCGACGCCGTATTTCGCGGCGTTGTATGAGGTGCGCCACCTGGCGGCACCGCGGGCACTGCTGGCGCAGAACATCACCTTCAAGACCTACGAATCCGGCCACATGGTTTACGCGCATGCGCCCGCATTGCAGGCCCTGCATGATAACGTAGCCGGTTTTGTCACGCAGACGGATAATGTGAAGAAGTAGCCAGGGCGCGGTGCGGCGCGCGCCTGGCGACAGCGCGCCGCTTCGCCCAGGACCGCTGCATCCAAGCGCCGTGCATGCAGGCGCATTGGTCCGATGGAGTCCCGCTGGCGCTGGAAGGAGGTCGGGGATGCGTGGGTTTCGGTCGCTTTGCCGCCTGCTGGGCTGCGTGGCGATCATAGCGATTGCGGCATCGCCGGGCGACGCGCGCCCGCGGCGTGACGGCCGGGTGGCGACCCCGGCGAGCGCGGGATTGCGGCTGTTGCAGGACATCCAGGCCGAGTACCGGCAGATGAAGGCGTCCGGCGCGTTCACGGGCGACACGGTGGGCAGCGACATCAGCTCGGTGGTGCAGGGTGATCTGAAGGCGGGGATCGAATTCGGCCGGGCCGAGGAGATATTGCGGCAGGCCGGGTTCACGGTGGGCAAGCGGCCGGGGTTGAGTGCCGAGGGCGGCGATGATCGTTACGATGTCTATGCGATTTCCGGCACGGTGATTCCAAACGAGCCGCGGGTGCAGGTGCGGATCGGTCTGCGGCCGGATTCGCCCGCGGATTATCAGCAAGTGGGGTCGGTGAGAGCCTGGATCATGGTGCTCTCGCCGCAGCCCGGATAAGACACGCGCCGATTCGAAATGGGCCGCGTACGCCAAAGCGCAAAAGGTTTTTGTTTTTTCTCAAAAAAGAAGCCTTTTCTTTTTGAAATATGGGGGAGAGAAAATGCCAACCGTTCAAACCGTCTTAGGCCCGCGCGACACGAGCGAATTGGGGCGCACGCTGATCCACGAGCATGTGCTGGTGGGCTATCCGGGCTGGTTCATGGATACCAGGATGCCGCCTTTCGTGCGGGACGAGGCGCTGGCGCGGGTGGTCGATGCATTTTCGCAACTGCACGCCTACGGGGTGAAGACGGTGGTGGATCCGTGCCCGATGGATCTGGGGCGGGATGTCGGGTTCGTGGCCGAGGTGTCGCAGCGCAGCGGCATCAATCTGATCTGCGCCACCGGCGTGTATATGGAGCAGCAGGGCATTCCGTTCACGCTGCGGCATCTGGAGACCGATGTGGTGGCCGAGATTTTCCAGAAGGAGATCGAGGACGGGATCGGGCAGTCGGGCATACGGCCGGGGATTATCAAGATTGCCACCGGCGACGGCGAGGTGTCGCCCTATGAGCGCAAGATGCTGACCGCGGCGTCACGCGCGGCGAAACGCACCGGCCTGGTTCTGTTATCGCACACCGAGAATTGCACATGCGGGCATGATCAGATCGATATCGTGACAGGCGAGGGTGTCGCGCCGCAGCGGCTGCTGGTGGGGCATAGTTGCGGGCGGGACGACCATGAGTATCAGGCCGCACTGGCGCGCCGCGGCGCCTATGTCGGGTTCGACCGGTTTGGCATCGAGATTTTCAATAGCGATGCGAACCGGACACGCAATGTCAAGCAGATGATCGACGCCGGATTGCGCGACCACGTGCTGCTGTCGCACGACACGGTGAATTGCTGGATGGGCGGCGTGCCGGGCTTCGGCGATCCGGCGGTGGTGGCGCAGGTGGTACCGAACTGGAAGCTGACGCACCTGTTCGAGCGGATTTTTCCGGCGCTGCGCGAGATGGGGGTGAGCGACGCCGACCTTGAGCATATCATTACGGATAATCCGCGTCGGTATTTCGCGGGGACTTGATCGGTTCCGGCAACGACATGAGGCGACGCGGCGCGCAATGACGTCGGCAGTAAAGTGGGCACGCCGGGGGACAGGCCCCCGGCGTGGTCACGGTCAGACGATTTTCGGCGTGGGGAAGAACGAGAAGCCGTACGGGCCGGCGATGGTGTTGATCTGCTTTTCTTCCGGCAGGTTGTAGGGGCCCGTATAGCCGCTGCCGCCCGACAGGAACGGCTTGAGGACTCCAACCGCCTGGCCCACGGTGGTGAGCAGGCCGGATTCGAGGATCCGGCCGTTCGGCGGGTTGATGTTGCCGGCGACGCCGAGCAGCGCGCGATGTTCGGCTTCAACGCCCAGCACCTGCACCGCGAAGCCCAGCGCGTAGGTGTTCGCGGTCTTGATCTTGATGGAATAGGCGCCGGAGAAATCCAGAGCCGCGGTCAGGTAGGCGGCGATGAAATATTCCTCGAGCACCAAGGCGGTCGGGAAGAACACGTTTTCGTCGGAGAACATGCCGTCCGGGAAGTAGAACGACGTGGTCGCCGGCGTGGCGCCGAGTTTGCGCAGGTAGCGCAGATGCTCGTATTCCTGCGTGATCGCGGCCTGGAAGTAATTCTGGTTGGCCGGGCTGTTGACGTTCGGCAGCTTCGAATTGGCGGCCAGCGCGTGGTAGTAGAACGTGCTCGCAAGCGCCTCGGCGGTCGCTGCGATATCGATTACTTCCTGCAACGTATCGCTGCTCTTGTAGGTGGTGCCAGCGGCGGCCGCGGCCGCGATCGGCTGGAGCAGTTTGATGCCGGCGGCGCCAAGCGCGGTGGCGCCGGCTATTTTTGCCGTACGGTTGAAAAACCCGCGGCGGGATTCGCCCGCACGCATTCCCTCGCCTGCCTTGGCGACTAGTTCCTGCATCACCTCCGTGGTGGTGCGCAGCGAGTCGTCGACGTGATCCGTCATTGTAGCGTATCTCCCGGGCGTTACGTTGGCAGCAGGCCGGGCGCGCAGCCCCTTTGATCGAACCCAGCCAACAAGACTACGTGCGAGGGCGGCGATTGGATCAGGCGCCAAAGATAAACAAAATGTCAGCCGCGCATTTTTGATTGGACGGCGCGATTTCACCCTCGCAGAGGCGAATTGTCCAAAAGCAAGCTAGGCGCGTTCATTTTGAGAGAAGTGTGGCGGGCCCGTCCCTCTCCCGCAATCGCGGGAGAGGGATTTTTGCACCGGTCAAAGTGCGGGCTGTTTGGCGTTACTTCAGAATTATTTCGACGCGGCGGTTCTGCGGCTCCCGCACCCCTTGCGCCGTCGGCACCAGCGGGTTGCTCTCGCCGTAGCCGTGGATGTCGATCTCGTTCTGCGCCACCCCGTCGCGGATCAGTTCCGCTTCCACCGTTTTGGCACGCCGCACCGACAGGCGATCATTGTAGGCGGCCGTGCCCGACAGGTCGGTGTAGCCGTTCACCTCGATCTTCGTCGTCTGGACGTGTGTGCTGGCCTGCGCCGCCTCGCTGACGATCGACCGCGCACGGTCGGTCAGGTCGGCGCGGTCCCAGTCGAAGAACACAAGGTAAGTGCGGGACTGCTCCACCGGCGGCGGCGGCGGCGCGGCGACCGGCGCGGGGGCCGCCGGCGGCGGGGCGGAAGGCTGCCACAGCGCATAGCGGAAGCCCACCAGCACGTTATGGCTGGCATCCTGCGACAGGCTGACATTGCCCTCGTTCAGGCCGTAGGGCTGGTAATGCCGGCCGGAGAAAGCCTGCTGGTTCAACGCGCCAATGTAACGATATTCCACCGTCATCGCCAGGCCCGGCAGATACGTGTCGAGCGGTATGGCGGCGCCGACAATGCCCTGCCACGCCACGCTGCCCGCGGTGCCGCCGACGCGATCCAGCGTGCCGTCGGCGTTGCTCGTGGTCAGCGGCGACAGGTGCGTCCATTCATAGCCGGCGCCGACGCCGACATAGGGTACGATGCCGGCGCTGTTGATGCCGTACGAATTCAGGTCGAAATCATACAGCACATTGCCGAAGCCGCCGTAGCTGTTGCGGTTGCCGGCGGTGGTGCCGCCGACCGGCGAGCCGGGCCGCGCATCGATGTTGTCGTAGGTCCAGAATCCTTCCACCTCGGCGCGCAGGCCGTTGCCGAAGCCCCAGCCGGCGCTGACCTCGCTGGTGGCGCCGTTCCCCCAGCGCAGGCGCGGATCGCCGCCGACGCCAGGGCCGCTCGGAATGCCGGATATCGCCGGGTCGGTATGCAGGTAGTTGTCCTGCAATTTGTCGTAGCCGCCGCCGAGGCTCACATACGGACCGGTCACGGTCTGCGCGGATGCGGCCACCGGAAGCGCCAGAATGGCGGCCAGCGCGGTGCCGGCGAGAAGGTGCTTGTGCATGATACGTCACGTCCTTTGATGCTGCGGCGCGGCCGTACGGGTCCGGTCGCGTCGTGACGCGGGCAACGTGGCGCCCCTGGCCCGGTTGCCCGCGCTGGCCGGGAACCCAGGGCAAATGTGGCCGAAATGCCGCATGCCGCCGGCGCCGGCGCCGGCCGCGCGAGCGGTGGCAAGGCGCGCCTGGACAGCGGAAGAATGTGTTAATTCAAAGAGTTAGTGGCCTAGCCGGCAGCCTTCCAGCATCCACCATTGATTGAGCCCGCGACGCCTGGTGTTCGCCCTGAGCGGCGCGCATACCGGGTCTGCCGCCCCGCCGCGTTTTGGCATGCGGTGCCACCAACACGTGAATGCGGCGAACTGCCCGCCTGCATGTGCGTGCACGCGCGACACGCTGGCATGGCGCCACGCGTTTGCGCTACACTGCGATCGCCGGAGCCTTGTCCATGCGTTTACTTCTCGTTGCCAGCCTCTGCTGCGTTGCCGCCAGTTGCTCGTTTTCCGAGGATGGCGTGTCCAGCGGCAGCCCGTCGGCGATCCGCGATGCCTACCTGATCGCGCATGGCATGGCGGAGGGCTATCGCGACCAGGTGCATGCCGACCCGCAGGTGCTGGCGGAACTGGCGCGGCTGGATGCCGAGGCGGCCGCCGCGGTGCACGACATGGACGGCAATGGCAGCCCGGACCAGTCGGCGCGCGCGGTCGCGGCCCTGACGGATTATGCCGCGCGGCAGACGACGGTGGCGCGGTAACGCCTAGAAAGAAGCAGTGTTCTTTTTTGAAAAAAAGAACCAAAAAACTTTTGCGCCTTTGGACACGTGGCCCATGCCGACGTGGGACGCGTATGCCAAAGAGCAAAAGTTTTTTGGTTCTTTTTTTCAAAAAAGAACACTTCTTCTTCTAAACCCACCCACGCCCGAAAATATGCAGCAGGACGACAACTCCAGCCGCGGCAAGGCCGGCGAGGAGGTCGTCGGCCATGATGGCGGCGGCGCCGGTGCGGCGGTCGGCCCAGCCGATCGGGCCCGGTTTGGTGATGTCGAACAGGCGGAACAGGGCGAAGGCGGCGAGCACGCCGAGAATGGTGGGGTGGGGGAGTGCGAGCATTGACAGGGATTGGCCGGCGATTTCGTCGATGACGATCCAGCCGGGGTCCTTTGTCCCAAGGTCTGGTGTGTTGGCGTGGGGGATGGCGAGCAGGCCGGCGGTGGTGGCGGCGAGCGTGAAGGCGGCGAGCGCCCAGGGAGAGATGGCGAGGCAGGTGGCGCCCAGCGCGAGGCCGAGGAGAGAGCCGGCGGTGCCGGGGGCGATGGGCGCGAATCCGGTGCCGAGGCCGCTGGCGATCAGGCGCGCGGGGGTCACTTCTGCGCCGAGGGAGGGGTCGCGAAGGCCTGATAAACAGCGGCACCTTCGAGCACGCGTTGGACGTAGTTGCGGGTCTCGCTAAACGGGATTTGCTCGATCCAGTCGACCATGGCGTCTTCGTTTTGCTCGGCGTCGCCGTTGGCAGCGATCCATTCGCGGACGTGGCGCGGGCCGGCATTGTAGGCGGCGGCCGCGTAGGGGCGGAAATTGTTGAATTGTTCTAGCAGCGATTCCAGGTAGGCGATGCCGATACGCATGTTGGTGCCGGGGTCGGTCAGCGCCGCGTTTGATACGCCGGGTTGGATTTTGCGCGCCGTGCCGGGCATCAGTTGCATCAGGCCGACGGCGCCGGCGCCGCTGGCGACGGTAGGCGCGAAACTGCTTTCCTGCCGGATGATGCCGAGGATCAGGTCGGCGTCCGGGCCTGGCGGCGGCGGGTACGGGTCGGGCCAGCCGAGGTGGGGGAGCGCGATGCCGGATTTGCCGGCGAGGCGCGCGACCTGGACCGCGACGTCCGGCAATTCGAGCGCGATGGCGCGGCGGGCGGTGAGCTCGGCGGTGGTGGCGTCCGGGTGGGCGCCGGCATGGCGGAGCAGGAAGCGGGCGGCGTCGGCGCGGTCGCCCCAGTCGAGCAGCAGCGTGGCGGCGTGGACCAGTTCTGCGGTGTCGAATTGCTGGGAGGCGCCCGCGGGTAGTTGCGGATCCGGCAAGGCGCGGATGCGGGCAGTGGGAGCGCCGTTGAGGCGGGCGGCGGCGAGCTGGCCATAGAAGCTGGTGGGAAAGGCGGCGGCGCGGGCGTAGGCGATTTTGGCGGCTTCGTCGTTTTCGGCGGCGCGGCCGAGCCAGTAATAGGCGCGGCCC
>Ga0116229_10002770_pt1 | contig 28549 bp, 13 predicted proteins | sample S1TSphgellanicum_3_FD_87313 | JGI IMG/M metagenome (GOLD analysis project Ga0116229, IMG submission 87313) | Host-associated microbial communities from peat moss isolated from Minnesota, USA - S1T2_Fc - Sphagnum magellanicum MG | ecosystem: Host-associated > Plants > Peat moss > Unclassified...
ACTCGACTGGCATTAACCCTATTGAGATATCTGGGGTAGTGGCTTCATACCATTTTTCCCACTCTTCTTGTTGACTGAGGCTTCCATAGTTACTGCATGATCTATTCTTAAATACTCCCATTAAGGAAGCAATAACTGTAGTTAGAGGATTCAGCTGTCTCTTGATGAATCTGACCTGTTGGGCACATCTTACCAGGGTAGGAACTCGATGGTTAAGGAGATTGGCTCAGCTATATCTCTATGCACTTTTTCTCTCACCTGGTTTCATTCAGGGTGAGTGTACAACAATGGCCTGCTGTTCTGGAATTTTGCATTGTTGAGCTTATTGTGATCAGGTTTTTGCAGCATCTGCAGGAAAAAAATGTGCACTAATGTGATCCTTCTGGAGATTTTGCAGTTGGCTTTGATTACTATTTTTCTAAGAACATTCACCGCAGCATTGTGTATGGGGACCAACCCCGCAACAGGTAATGTTCATGTGTAAGATTGGCATGCAAAAGCGCATTTCATTCATTTAGTTTGAAGGAAACTGTTGATAGAAGAATAGTGCATTTGCTGTGGATATATTGAGCTGTTGAAGCTTTTTTCATTTAGACAGAGTGCTATTGAGGGTTCCTGGGAAACTATAATATGTTTGTGCTGGAATGTTGAGCAGACTGGACTTGTACATGCCTCCATATTGTGATGATGACACCCCAAAGCCAGTCGTGATTTTTGTGACGGGTGGTGCTTGGATTATTGGGTTAGTTGCCTCTCTGTTGTTGGTTCTGGGTACTGTCTTCTTGTCTTCATTCTATTGTTTCCATAAGTTGACAAAATACTCTGGAAAGATTGAAACTGATGCTGAGACTGATCAACAGGTACAAGGGGTGGGGATCATTACTGGGGCAGCAGCTTGCTGACCATGACATCATTGTGATATGCCTTGATTACAGGTGCTCCTCCTTCAATTTTCATAAGAGGGGTCCTTGCCTCCAAAAAAGAAATTGGAAATCATTTTTTTATACTTTGTGAGCAATTTTCTTGTTGTGTAGAGAGCTGTTCAAGTCAAGGATCAGTGGGCTCAGTAGAATGTGAAAATGCAGGAATTTTCCCCAGGGCTCTGTTGGTGACATGGTGACAGATATCTCTACTGGAATAGGCTATGTTTTCCAGAACATCACACACTTTGGTGGTGATCCAAACAGGTCAGAAACACAAGCAAATGCTCTTTTTATGGATGTGCTTGGGGTTGAACTTTCTGCAAGGAAGTTTAAGCTGGCTCAGAATCAAATGATAGAAAAATTTCCACAAGTGGAATGGAATGTATTGCAGAAGTTCCTTGTGATCCACAGCAAACTTTGGGAGTCTTTGCACCACCTCTTTCCATTGTGGCTTTATCTGGACTCTTAAGTTGTGTTTTGTTCGAGCACACAGAGTGTTTTTGGCAGGTCAATCAGCAGGGTCCCATCTGGCGGCATGTGCAATGGTTAAACAAGCACAGAAGGAGGTGCTTGATGGTCCCTCAAATCTCTCATGGAGTTCATGTCAGCTCCAAGGCTTTATAGCCATTTCAGGCGGGTAAGGAAACGAACATCTTGCCCATAATGATGATTAGCTTTGTGGGATGCCATTATTGGGTTTTAGATCTCTTTCTGTTAGAGTGAATACCCTATCATTAACCTGTTTGCTTGATGGCTGTCCATTTACTGTGGAGCAGGTATAATTTGCCAAAGCTTGTAGACCATTTCAATGAACGAGGTCTTTACCGATCCATTTTCTTGAGGTAATGTGAGACTTTCCAATGCAGAGTGTGCACATCTTCTGCGAGCTTACAATCAACTGCTCTCATCTACATGCTATTTGTGTTACAAGTATCAGGGCTTCAATCATGGTGAAACTTGGGTCTTTGGGGTTTTGCAGTGTGATGGAAGGGGAGGAATCCCTACCGCTTTTCTCTCCTGAATTGTTGGTTTTAAGCCCATCTTTCCAGGAATCAGTGCCATTGCTGCCTCCAGTAGCTTTATTTCATGGAACTGCTGATTGTTCTATTCTTTGTGAGGCCAGGTAAATTATAAAACTCTATACAACTCTGCCCCATTTATGTGTGAAACAAATTCTGAAGGATTTTGAAAACTTATGGAAGTACAGAAGATGAATATGAACATACACTGTAAGCTTGATGTTGTATGAGCTTCAAAAGGAATGATGGGAGTATATGGTAAATTTCATGCAGTGTTGCATTTGGGAATGCGCTCCGGTCCGTGGGTGCAAAGGCAACAACTACTTTGTATGCTCAGAAGACACACACTGACCTGTTCTTGCAGGTTTGTTGCTTCAGTTCAACACTTTTCATCTCTTCTAAATTGGAATTGGTTCTTGAAGTTACGTGGAAGTACATGTTTTGTACAAGTTGGGTTGTGATACTGAAGCACCTGTGAATTGTGCAGGATCCTTTGCGAGGTGGTCCTGATAAATTGCTAGATGATATATTGGCTGTGGTCCATGAAGGTGATGAAAAAGCAAAAACTGGGGATGCTATGACAATGAAAGGCCGGCGTTTTCTGCCTGAAATTCTCTTGCAGCTCGCACGCAAAATTAGTCCTTTCTGAACTTTCTTTTCAATTTACAAAGGGACAGACCGTATTAAACAGCACACCACATCAGACACACTTCAAATCAATGAAGAAGCAAGGATTGCAGCTCTTATGTCAGATTCTGGAAGAAGATCCAAGATCCATGTCTTCAGACACTTGCTTCAAATCAATGAAGAAGCAAGGATTTCAGCTCCACTATCAGATTCTTGAAGAAGATGAAAGGTCCATGTCTCCAGTCTCTGATCCAGTCTGATGATGTGGTGAGCAAACTAACTTTTAAAGCTGCTAAAAGAATGTGGGAAGATGCCATATGCAAAGACAGAACTAATGGCACCAAGCTTTGGACACAGAGGTGTTTTTCTCCCATTTGAAATTGATGATATGGATTTAGGGGTTTGCTACTGATAAAACAGGAGGCTTCCCTGTACAACCAATAATCAACACAGCTAGGGTTTGCTCTCTTATCTTTGAAGAGGTTAGGCTGTGACTGTCAGTTAGCTTTCAAATATTTTGCAATTCTTCTTCAAAGCTCTCTGTCTTCTTTATTGTGTGCTTTCCTGTGATGTGTGTGTGTTGGAAGTAGTTTCTTGGTTACAAACCATCAATAGGTCAGTCATATGACAATTGCATTGCCAATGTGTATATTGTCCAAGAAGATTGCCAAAAGATTGTTTTGCTTGAGAGAGCAACCCATAGCCTAAAACTCAACCTTCTAATTTGCCTTGCAACAGCTCCAACTTCCACTTACTTGTGGAGGTGTGCACAAAGATGTATTGTCTTGCAGAACATAAGTTGTGCATGATGTTAAGAGAGGATCATCAAAACTGATTTACTGAGCATGCAAAAGCCCTCCACTACTCTGAAGATTCTATCACTTAAGCAAGTGTCTAAAGCTCAGAGCATCTCCTGTAAGTTGCTAACAAGTTCCAGTGGCCATTTTCATATTGTGAGGGACAATATTGAGGTTGACGAAGAGAGAAAGAGAGACAATTGCAGTGATGTCCACCTGCTACTGGAAGCAATATCCCCTCCTGTCTTCAATGACTTCTTTCCAACATGAGATATCAAAAGCATCCAGCATTCACTTATGATTCTTGTTAGCAGAAGGCACTCCTGCTAACAAGAATCCGGTTATCAAGCAGAATTTTTCCTCCACAAAAGGGGCAGGTATTTTGTTTTTTGAAAAAAGTGAAGAAGGATTTTCTGCATGATTTTTTGCCCATGCTTTCCATTGAGTAATGCCCAAGTAGTAGGCCGCTCCTCAGGAGTAAGTGCCTTATTTCAGGCCCGCCCTACTCCTCAGGCATTACCCTACTCATAACATTGAGGTCCGTGAAGATGTTATTTGTGTATGGTATAAAGCCCCAGGGTGGGGGTACAGCCGAAAAAGAAGGACCTAAATAACCCAAAGAGACTTGCACAATCAAAACATGGAGAATCACACAATACTATGCAAATTGCAAAAAAGCGTGCAAAAAGACGACCCAAATGAGCGTTGGTCAGAGCTCAATGGGGGCTGTCTCTCCAAGTAATTCTGGCCAGGAACTTGCTGAGTGCAACCTTGCATTTTGGAAGTGTCCCTGTCCCTCACCTGTGGGCTCTACCCGTCTTAAGGAACAGTGCAAATCTTCAAAATTAATTAATTATTTGACAAACATTTGTTGAAGCTGCCCCTCTATTACAATATTTGGCCAAGATGAAAATGGGTTTTGGCTTGTAAATTTAGTAACGAAGATTATCACAGTACTTAGATTCATATGTGTCTCCTTCTGCTGGCTCCCAAGTAAGCAAGAAAACTTGAAATTCAAAATGCCTTTGAGTAATTAAAATTGCTTTTCCTGAAATTTCATTTGGATCAATAATGTGGATCTCAATACATCTTTAAGTGGGCAACATTTGTCAACATGTATGTTGCTACTATCTCTTAAGCAAGCAAGAAAACTTGAAATTTCCTGAATAAACAAAATTGCTTGCCACACTCACATGCTAAAAATTGCAAAGCTTCATTCTCATTTGAAGAATCACATTTTTTAACCAAATTATTTTAAACAAATACTTCACTTTACGTAAGCAAGAAAACTTGAAATTTCTGAATAAATAAAATTTCTTGTCACATTTACATGCTAAAAATTGCAAGACTTCATTCTTAATGGAAGAATGGGTCATTAAGATCAATAGTGCAAAACCCAGTGGACCAATGAAGGTGTATGATTTCTTAGGCAAAGTCCTCCATGTTACTCACAACTGTTGCCAGTAGTGTGGATGGCACTAACTTCTATTTGCAGGTGCTCTCCATGTGGGTTATGAGATTGATGCCCCACAGGTGGAAGTTTGAGGTTGCTATAGCCAAAGTTGAGTCTACAACTTTGACAATAATGTACCTAGCATAAATGCAAGAATAGGGAAGAATATTACTTGGCCTACATATAGTAGTGTTCTTGTTTTCAAATGTATAATGAGGTGGCACCAGATGCAGTGATTCAGAAGACCATTTAGCCAAATTTGGCTAAAAACAAAGTATGAAAGTAAAAATATTTAGGCATCCTTCTATACTATTGGTTACCTACTGATGTAGAATCTGGCAAATTTTGCATTCAAAATTTGAATGTTTGGTGATCAGAAACCTTAAGAAACACTCATTTTTCACCATTTTTTAACTTCACACTTATTTTGTATATGCATGTTTTGATGACCTCTTATGTTGATATGTTCAGAGACATTGGAATTATTGCATACATAGTGGTCATAACTTCATAATCCTCCCCAGTCACAATGTCGCAAGTGATAAACTTGATCCCCTCATTGTTGTGGTTATTTGCCAACATCCTTAAATTTACGGCTTTGAGTTCATGTACCTAAAGTTTTACATCCATACTCCTACATAAGCTGGTGTGCACTCTTTTTAGTGCAATGGTTCCATTCACAGATATTAGTTTTAATTTCCTGATGTACCATTAGCAAGCATTCCAAGAGAGATTTAGCATTAAGTGGTGATGGGTTCTAGAAAACTATTCAAATAGTAAAAAAACTGATGAAAATTTTTGCCCCCTCACCAAAAACTGAATCAAAACCATAACAAAATTTCCCCCCAAAAAACATCTTTTTCTCAAATAGTTGACAAGTTTTTTTTGGTAAAAAGAACAGAGCATTTGGGACAGAATATTCTTGTTTTACTTTTTTTTAGTTTCCAAGATGAGAAAATTGGCCACAAAAGAAACACTGCTTCCATCACATCACATGAAATTTGCAATATGCAATACTACTTAAAGTAGTATTAATATGTCAAGAAATGCATTATTGTGTAGTAGATGTGGTCAGTGGAGGTGGGCGATTTCACTATTGAGTGGAACATCCTATTATTCTCGACTTTGGACCAAAATGTGTTCAGGTGCCATTTCACTTTTACATATCTTTAGTGACAGTTTCCTAGTGTAGCAAACCCCATGTTTGTATTAGTGTGTGGAGAGAAGCGGTGCATAGAGTGATGGGCTGAAGGAAGCAAACCTTCAGGTGCCTGAGAGATGAAGAAGGTGGTCAATTTCAACAACATGGTGGATAGGTAATGTGATGCGGTGATGGACCAAAGGAGGCAACCTGCAAGTGTTCAAGAGTACAAGTAAAGAAATTAAGAAAAGCCATACATACTGAGAATGTAAAGAAGACTGAAGAAACACATCGACAACAAATTGCAAGATTTGTCTCGTTTTCTTGTTAGAAATCTAATTTCTTGTTCCCACAGTCCAACACCTTCGAGATTCCATGGCCAGGCCGACTTATGATAATTATTTTTTAGACTTAGGAGAGTCCCTAGGTTCTCACATCACCACAAACAGAAAACACAAGTTCACAGTCTTTTCCTCTTGCCCCAACCAAATGTGCATCATTACATACACTGCAACCTGTGAGTGAGAAGTGGACCAAGAGGAGAAAGAGCTTGTACCAGTGAAAAGTCGATGTTTGGCAATTGCTATCCAAGCCATTTAAACCTGTCAACCAAAAACACCTGTCTCCACCACTAAATTGACATCATATCATTCTCTAAAACAGCAGCATTCTCCTAATAAACTCTATATCATTGAGTGATACCTCAGTGATGTGATAGCTTGTATCACTTGTTTTCCAACAATCTGCAAATTGGTGAGCTTGCTGCAATAGATAATTGTCATCCTGTTCTGAAAAACTTGCAAAGCAAAGAGCTTACATACATCTGAAAAGCACAGAAGAGATCTGAGTCTTCTCCACAAGTTTGAGGAAGAGTTCTACAGCCTGCAACAAGAAATCACTTCACATAAGAATACATGGATTCAACTTTTGGTATAAGATCTTCCTCTCCATATAATGAGAAAGGAACAGCACCAAGATCAAGAAGATTTTTATCTCAACAGAGGAAACACTTGCACTAAAGGAACATGTTTGAAGGTTTAAGGCCATTGAAAACATCAAACTAAAATTTAGAAGATGCAGTATGCACTTATCATGTACACTACTTTTACCTCAAGGACATGAGGACATTGGTACATCTTCATCCACAAGAGCTATCAGCAGGTTGCTGATCAAGATGCTCAAGAGTTTGCTGCATCATTTCAATGATCTGCGGCTGCTGCAGATAATCAGAAAAATGTACACTCAGATCCAGGTGGTTGCTTTACTTTCCTCAATCTATCTCATCACAGGGCATCAGATTCCAGTGAGCAAAAGACCTTTTTATATCCACAAGACCCATGTATTATTTTCACAGAAACATGGTAGTATCTATGCATACACATATACTGGTAAGTGATATCCCATGTTCCATTTGTAACACACCCTTCCATACATTCACCTCTGATGGTTGCAATCCGTGATTCCAGTTGCCATGACAATTCCCAAAAATTGTGAACCTTGCAGCACACATTGGTGACACAAACATGCACATTGAACTGAATAAATTGAAGTTTGATGATCAGTGAGAAAGTAAACCAAGAATGTTATTCTTTCATAAACAGAACTATCACATAAATTGCCAAATAAACATGAATTACATGATCCAGTCAACATCCAGACTTTGAAGAAAGTATTGCATCAAATATAGAAGACATAGTTTGTCCAGTAAACCCTGAAAGCCATTCTTTCATAACATCAAATCACACGTAATCTGCCAAACAAACATGGATTGCATGATCCAGTAAACATCAAGACTTCAAAGAAACTATTGCATCAAGTACAGAAGACATAGTTTCTTCTCCAGACAAACTGCAAGATGCATCAGTCCTTTGCAGAAAAGGCTTTCCACCTCAACCTGAGGACTCTCATTTTGAGGTTTAAGCCAATTTCATCAAAAAACTACCCAAGTTCTTATAGTTCACTTTCAACTTGCCGCATACAATTGCTTGCAACAACTGGCATAAAGCTCTGGTATATATCAAAGCTGCAAGACCAACTGTTCACACCAATTGACTCATCTTTTCCATATGCTCTAGACATACCTGACCACTTAACCAAAAGTGGGTACCGCCCTAGAACATAAATCTCATGAAGCTTGACACAGGTTGCAACAGACAGAATGCTGAGAAATCTTCTTCACTTTTTTTTTTGGGGGGGTTTGTCAAGTTGCAAAACTTCTGTAAGCATCAGGTTTTGCTGCTGTGATCAAGAATTGACAGAATCCAAAATAAGTAGGCATCAGAGTCATACAGCCCATGACTAGGGAGATGTTTCTACGGCACAGAAATCTTCTCTCTCTCTCTCTCTCTGTGTGCTCTGAGAACACTGGTGTGCTGACAACAGGATGGAGCACATCTCTTCTTTGTTTGTAAAGCTTTTCTACGCCTTTTTCTGCAATTGGACCGCAATTCTCAAACCTAACTTTGTTGTAATAAAAGAAAACACTGGCTGAAACAGAAGGCGTCAGGTGGTATGCGCCTGCCTCCTTCCTTGTGAGTGCTTCTTCACTGCTAGACTGTGCACAAGTTGTCCATGTCAAGCCACTGCGCCTTCTTTCGACCTGATTTGCTGAGAGCAGCGTTGACGGCCAAGCCTTCCGCAGCAGTATGACCGGCAATGACAATGGGGTCGAGAGCCGCAGCGGTTGCTTTCAATTCCATCCCAAAGCGCTGACGAGTTTCCCACACAAAGTCCCTGAGCGATCCCAGAGCAACATCGTACCCACGAATCACATGGCGCAGTGTGTGATTGAGCACTCTTGCTACCCAAACCTTGAACAGAAGCTCTTCCCAATCATCGTCGCCTTTCTCAAAATGGTCAAGAAACTTGAGGTAAGCTCCTGTCCAAGCTTCCTCGTCAGCAAAACCCCAGCAAGGCCAGTCGCGAGCATTCAGGAGGCCCTTCACAAGTGCAGAGTCGAAATGCTGGTGCAAAAGCTCCTGCTGGCGCGGAGTCCAGTGACTCCTGAGGAGCTTCAGACTCTTCTCAATGTCATATCCTACCTTCTGCTGCACAAGCTCCGGGACAGCCTTTGCAAACTCGATGCAGTAGCCACCGGCGTCGCTACCCACAAACTCGTTCTTCAAGGATTGAATCGCAGAGAAACACTCCACCAGCATGGTTCGGAGATCACGTAGTCCACCGTAAAGAGCATGCACCTTGCCTTCGGGAATATAGACTTCAGCCATGCGAAGGCCCGTCTGGGCAATCACGAAGGTGTACAAAGTGTCGATTCCCCAGTCACTTTGCGAGCAAACACGTGGGTCAGCAAGCAGAACCTCAGCAGCTCTTCTTGTGACAAGCAATTCTCCACCCAGCGGCTGCTCAATGGAAGGCAGAACCGTGTTCGGCCATAGCATTGCAAATCCAAGCTTGGTAACAAACCATGTGATCATCGCATCTGTACTGGACCTCGGAAAGTGGTGACGGACAACATCGTAATCGAGGTCAGCTTGTATCTCCGCCTTGCTGATCCATTTCTCAGAGAAGGAGACGATATCCGCATCGTAGAAATGCAGACGAGGGTACTGGGTGTGCTCCAGAAAGTAGGAGAGTGCAGTGTTCATGCCATCACCCTTGCCACCTCTCAACGCCACCCCAATTCGCTTTTGCAGCAGAAGAATAACTACCTTACCAGATGCTTTCTCGATTCTGGGCTTTGCGTTCTCAATGGCATGCCACGTTTCCCCTTGGCTGTAGCCAACACACAGTACCGCTGCAATACGGGGGTGAGATGCAGCACATTCTACATTACGCACAACCACTGAGACATCCTCCTCTTTGAATGGGAAGCAAACTATAGACATGCTCTGATTCTCTCGCTTTCCGTTCTCTTCACAGGCCCGCCCCTTCTTCGTCCCTGCACTGCAATCAATCACCCCAAGCGCACGCGAGCGAGGCCCCACGAAACGCCGACGGATGTGGGGTAGGTTTCCGTGTATTTTTTTATTCCATACCACAGCCGATGCCACAAACGGTTGGGTGATAGGCTTCAGGGAAGTAGACAGCAAGAGAGAAAGCAAAAGAGATTCACAGTGCGCTTCAGGCAAATTGCGTGAGCAGGCCAGCGGAGCAATACGCAAAACGAAAACGAAAAGCGACTGCGGAATAGGAGAAGAGACGAGCCTACGAAGCGAAAACCAGAGAAGAGGAGAGACTGATGAGGAGGAACTCTCGCGAGTTCGAGAGTAGGAGGTAACAAACAGAGAGGAGGGTAGGTAGGTACGTAAGAAGGCAGGGTACTTAAACAAACGAAGCGGGGGGAGTCTTTTCTTTTTTGGGACAAAAGTGGGTAAGATTCGGTGCATCCTAGACCAACCATTTTTTGGAGGCCTTGTTTTCAATGATTTTATTTTATTGCCGCCTCGATCTCTTTCTTTCCGCCCCCACCACAAATCCCTTTCTTTCCGCCCCCCACAAATCCCTTTCTTTCCGCCCGCAAATCCCTCTCCTTCCGTCCCCAAGTTAGCTTCATGACACCTATTACCGACTCATCGGTAACGGTGACACTTGTCCTTCATTGGCCCCAGCTGTTGCTCTAATTGGTCAATAGGTGGAACCTAATATTTTGGGGGATGAAAGGTTCATAAAGGTCCCACACTTTCAGTCCTAATGATCACTTTCATTACACACAACAAGCCTCGAAAAAAATGTACCCCCTGTTTATAATATTTGGGGGGCGGGGGGGGTAGTAGTATTAGCACATTATTAGTCTCAATTATTGTCCTAATAAACCTGTTAGAATTTTTGTAGTGTAACCTGAGGGAATGTCATAGTGCAGGGCTTGAGTGACCTACCACCCACCAGTGCACCATCCAAAAAATCCCGTTCTAGGATTTCATGGATGGGATGAAACTGTCCTTCAAGGGGTCAGTTGCTTGGTCAGTTTAAAAAATTTCTCTCTGAAACTCTATTTTTTTCATAATTTGTTTTCCCAGCTTTTTTTTCTTTTTTTTTTCCCGGGCCTCCCCTTTTATCTTTTTTTTTCTCCAACAAACCTAAACCCTAAACCCTAAACCCTACCACCCTTCCTCCTACCAACCCATCTACTTCCCTCATCCTACTGACCCATCCTCCTCACATTTCTCTTGTAGTCACTCTATCACACGTTGAGAGTTTGGGTTTAGGGAGCTTAGAGCTTGAAAAGTGGAGAGCCTGGAGCTTGAGGAGCGGAGAGTTTGGAAGCACAAGCTTAATTAGTCTCGGCAAAAAAGTTAAGCTCCCTCTAGTTCTTTTCTTTGTGTTTTGTTACTTGTGGATGCAAGTGGGCTCCATCATCAACTCTAAGCAGAAGGGGAGCCCAAGCTCCCATTTTTTTTCTTTTTTTTAATTTTGTTTTGTTACTTATGGGTGTAGGTGGGTTCCATTGCCAACTTTCGACAAAGAAGGAGCCCTCTTTTTTTTCTTTTTTTTTCTTTTTTCTTTTGTTGCTTATGGTGCATGTGGGTGCCATTGCCAAGTTTTGGCAAAAAGGGAGCTTCCTCCCCCTTTTTTTCGTTTTTTTTTGCTAGTTCTTAAGTTCCATTGCCAAGTCTCGGTAGAGAGGGAGCCTAAGCTCCCCCTTTTTTCATTTTTTTTTGTTGCTTTTGCCATGCCATCATCAACTCTTGGCAAAACAGGACCTTGCTCCCTCTTTTTTCTTTGGGTTGCTTCGAAGACATCATCACCAAGATTCGGCAGAGAAGGAGCTTGCTCCCCTTTTTTCATTTTTTTTTGTTGCTTCTGGGGTACCATGGCCAAGTCTCGACAAAAGGGAGGCTTGAGCTCCCCCTCTTCTTCCTTTTTTTGGTTTTTTTTTCTTTTGGGCACAAGTGGGCAGCATTACCAAGTCTCGATAGAAGGGAAGCTTCACCTCTCCCTTTTTTTTCTTTTGTCTTTTTTTTTGGTTATTTATAGGTGCAAGTGGACGCCATTGCCAACTCTTAGCACAATTTGACTCCCCCTTTTTTTTGGTTGTTTTCGAATGCAGTTGGGCACCATCACCAAATATTAACAAATGGAAAGCTTCAGTTCCCTTTTTTTTTCTTTTTTTTTTTGTTGTAGGTGGATGCCATCACGAAATCTTAGCATAAGGGGAGTTTGCGCTCGCTCTTTTTTATTTTTCGTTTTTCTATTTTGTTGGTTTTGGGTACCAATGGTGCCATCGCCAAGTCTCAACAAAGGGGGAGCTTGAGCTTTTTTTTTTTTTTTTTTTTTTTTTTTTTTTTTGGTTGTTTTTGGGTGCAAGTGGGTGCCATCACCAAGCTTTGGCAAAGGGGGAACTTCAGCAAAGGGAAAGCTTCAACTCCCCCTTCTTTTTTTTTTCCTTTAATGCTGCTATTTTTTTCTCCTCACTACTATTCCCTATTTGTTTTCCAATGTTGGTAAGAAAGTTTTTTTTTTTGTTTTTTGGTTTTTGCAACTTTGGTAGATGCAAACCTAAAAAACAAGGATTGTTGGAAAAGAGGAGCAAGCCTCAACTAAATTAGCAAATGGCATGGGAGGTGTCATGAGTGAAAGAGGTTTGGAGGGATGGAAAATGAAAACATGTGCAAGCGAGTGTTGAAGATGGTGCATTGGCTTAATGTAATGTTAATGAAGAGCAAGTGCAAGCAAGTGTTGAGGTTGGGGAAACCTCTATAGCAAATCTTGCCACAATTGAAGTTGACTTGCAAAAAATTATTAAAATGATAGTGGAGCAAGAAAATGTAACTCTTGCTCCATAGCCAAAGGAAGATGAATAGTTATAGGACATGTTGAGATTGATGCAGGTGACATTTTTATCTTAACTTACAATATATTGCCCACCCATCCTCTTTATTTGAAAGGATGGGTGGGTTTTGTTTTTGGCAAATTTGTGTTTGTAATACCTTTATTAATTTTAGTTTTCAAACTTTTGCCCCACCATCTTTTTCCATGTGAAAAGGTGGGTGGGGCATTTTTTTTGGTTTAAATCTTTAAGCAATGCCTTACATCTTTGTAGGTGATATTGTTATTGTTTTCGCGTTAGCCTCATTCTATGCAAATTTCGAATTTGGGTTTTAACAATGCCTTCATCTTGAATTTTGTATGTCTATCCATTTTTGCAATACCCTCATTGTGTGTTTAATCTTTTATCTATAAATGCAATACCCTCATCATGTAGAAATAACCTTCATTTAGAATGTTAATTTTCACATTAAGTTTATTGTATTTTATTTTTGTTTTCAAATGTGGTTGCCCCTCCTTTAGTTGCCATAGGGGGTGTCCATTGGGCAAGGGATGGGCCCAAATTTGTTTACATGGTTGATGGATGTGATGCATCGTATACAGCCAAATACAATTTGGTATGGCATTTACAAGCACTCAACAATGTGACCATGAGACCGAGCAAGCCCATACGCCCATTTACTCGAAAACAAGGCCTAAATATTCAAGATCATGTGATAATGAATGCGCGGGTCTTGAACAGCCCTTTGGCTTAGTTCTATCGCAATGAGCAGAAGGCAATTGCCAAGGCTAAGAGGCACACTACCTTGGAGTGGGATAGGCTCCATGGTGATTTGTAGTACACACTTGAAGTTCATGAGCCAGCATTTGTTTGCTAACCTTTAGCCATATCTTTTAGCTTCATGGCATGACTACATGGGGTGTGGGGGCCATGCTTCTCAATGTGTAACCCAAGCTAGAGCATGATGAGTACCTTGCACTTGTGATTTGAACAACTTGAGCTGGGTATGCAAAGGCACTCAAAGGCATTTGGATAGAGCGCAATTAAAAATCTGCATCAAATAAGACAATTCGACATTAGAAGATAAGCTTTATTATGCAATACCATGATTTAGAAATGATTCATGATTGGTAAGTTTCCAATAATGCTAGATTTTTTTTTTTTAAATTCCAAGTTTTAGAATTCATATGCAATATTTATTGTATTGGGTGCAAGTACGTAGATAGGAGCCAACTAGATTACTTTACAAAAGGACTATGAATCCTTTTTAGTCATTTTTCACTTTTTCATATGAAAGAATTTTTGAATGAAATCTTTCGCAACTTGTAATTAAAAATACATATAGTTGTCCCAATAAATCACATGCTTTGTGCTAATCATTGTTGAATAAATATGAATTTTTCAAAGTGTGTAAATTCTATCAAATTTTGTATTTCATCTTGAAAATTTATCATAATTTTGAGTCATATCAAAATATGCAAAGTGTTTTAATTATTTTTTTAGTATCATAAACTATAACTTTGTTTTGTATGTCATGCACATTACACCCCATTGACATGTGGTAAAGGATTCTTGAAAATATAAAAATTTGAAAAATATTTTGAATTTTTGAAATTTTAAAATTCCATATTTTTTAAATTGTGAATTTTTTAAAAAGTTGGGTAATAATTTGCTATCATCTTTTTCTTTTTACCATCAAAATTATGTTATTACAATAGTCCTTAGTTAATCTTTTGTAAAATTAACCACATTTGACAAAGTACTTATTCAAATTCAAACGTACTTTTAAAAAACCAAAACCCAGATTTTAATTTAATTAATTTTTAATTTGAATTCCTCAACTTTCATATTAATCATTAAACACAACTTGGAATGATTAACATAATTTTAAAATGTAAAAAAAAAAACATATGTTAAAATGTTCATAGTTTTCACCATTATTTGACATGGTTTTTGGTTCCTATCTTTGTATTCACACCTTATTGTGTTGTTTGTTTTAAGGTTTGAAACACTACCAGGGAAGTGTTTGTGGTTGATGTTGTGGACACAACATTAACCAATCGCAATATTTTTACACGATGGTATGCCCATGATGCAAAGGTTGCATCGACATGGTATAGGAAGGCCAATGGAATCCCATCCCCCTCCAATAGTGATACAAATAGCCCATAACTTATCCTAGTTTTGATTAAGGTGTTATTTTGGTCTTCATGATTTAGGGTAGCAATTTATTTTTGAGGCGACCACATATTTACTAGATGACATGTTCCCCATTTTAGGCTAGGGTTGTTTTGGACTTAGGCATTTTTGGCACATTTTTGTAACACATGTCACCCATGTTATTTCATTTAAGGCATTTTACTTTCATTTTGCACCATCTTGTGTTAATAGTTTAAAATACATTTTCACATATTCTTATATGTATGGTTGATAAATTTATCAAAACAATGATTTTAATCTTCCATTCAAACCAAAAAAAAATTCTTTAGTTCCAAAAATTAGAAGCTCAAACCTGAAAATGAAAGTAATACCCTCATGAAGGTAATATGTAAACACCATTGTTTGAATTATTTTGGTCTAGGTTCTTGGAGGGGTATTGCTTGTGCCTAGAATTACCCAATGCACATGTGATATCCCTACAAAAGTATATTAAAAATCCTTTGCACTCCATAACATATTTCAAGAGTTTAGGAGGGTTATTGCATTGTCCTAACAAAACGTAGAAGGAATGTGATACCTTCATGAAGGTATTCTGTACACACAATGGATTCAATTATTTTGGTCAAGGCTATTGGAGGGGTATTACTTATGCCTAAAATTACTCAATGCACATGCAATACCCCTATTAAGGTATATCATAAAACCTTTGGGTTCTATAACATATTTAAAGAGTCCTAAAGGGGTATTACATAGCCCCAACAAACCTTAAGAAGAACGCAATACTTTCATAAGGATATTCTTTAAACAATATAAATTAAATTATTTTAGTCCAAGCTACTAGAGGGGTATTACTTGTGCCCAAAATTATTCAATGGGTGTGCAACACCTTTCTTAGGGTACATAAAAAATCTTTTGGGTTCCATCACATATCTATTGCAACCTAGAGGGGTATTGCCTAAACCTACAAAGACAATAATACCATATTTGGGGTAATCTGCAAACAACATGGGCCCCAATTATTTTGGTTTGGGCTTTCGAAGGGGTATTGATCATGCCCAGAAATACTCAATTCACATGCACTACCCCTTTTCGAGTATCCCATAAAACATTTGGGCTCCATAACATATATTTTGGAATTTGGGAAGGTTTTGCATAGCCTTATATAACAAAACTTAGAAAGAAAGCAATACCCACATCATTTTGCAATAATATTGTGAATCGTGAAACAAAATAATTCTTTTTAAGATACTTATTCCATGCTCATTATATCATACTAGACATATTGATTCAAGTAAATGAAGGTGTTACAAAGTTCTTCACATTGATGGTAGAATGTCACTTGAACAAAATTGTGTAATTTAAATGCAATACCTGCATCATTTTAGGATATTTACATTCACCATGAAACTTGGAACAGTATTGCATAGCCCTACCAAAACTTAAAGGAACACAACACATGTACCATATTGTGACAATATCTTAAACCATGATACAAATGAGGGTATTGTCAAGTTGGTCACAACGATGGTGAAAGGTAATGAAACTATCATTAAAATGAGGGTATTGCAGTTACACTTCAAAAATTTGTTGAAGTAAAACCTTATACCATCAATGTGGCAAATATTATAATACCTTCATTTACATGTACCAACAATTTTGCAATGGTCCATTAAATGATTATTACCATTTATGAATTTGAAAATGTTTTTCAATTATATTTAATGTTTACTTTAAAAAATTTAATGTAAAATAATCATTAAGATATTACATGTATAAGAATGAAATAATAATAATAAATCCAAACATTAATTAATTAAGTATATCATTTTTTGATATATTGTAAAATAAGTTTTACATAGAGGTAAGAAAATACATTGACTAAACGTACATGATATTAGGTACATATATTTCAAAATTCAATTAAAACCTTGATTTTTAAACCTTAACCATAAACCTTGATTGAAAGAAATCATGGCTCTTATTGAAGGATTTTTTTTATGTTCCAAAAAAAAAAACCAACAAGGAGGATGATTTTGCTAATGCTAAGGTTGATGAGAGATGCCTATGGCTTGCCTTGCAATATTAATAAATGATACAATGCATTGTTATGTTGCAAGAAATTCCGCCTACATTTTGGAGGCAACATACTTCAAGAATGTAGGAGGTCTTAACTCTGTAAGGAGGAGACAACAGGGGAGCATTTAGTGTTTACTCTTATTAAAATGATTGCTTTGATGTTCATATCTATGATGAATTTAGTTTTGAAAAAATAATCTTTAGAGGTTTATCAAGCTAGAGATTAAAGTAACAACTTGATTATATTCAATAAGGGCAAGATGATGACATCACTAAATCAAGGATATCTAAGAAGCAAAAACCACCTAGAGCTTATATGCATGAAATTGGAACTTGGGCACATTCACCCAATGTCCAAAACAATCCTAGTACTAGTCTTTGACCATCATAAACAAGTTTAGCCACATGAGGTAACATACAGATCAACTACATGAAAGACATGATTTCTACGAGCCATTTTACCTACTACCTGATGCCCATGTCTTCTCTTAAAGAATCTACTATATTTTTTTATTGCAGTGTCGATATGATGATTTGGGTGGTGAGCATTTTAAAATAGTTCCATTCATAGTAGAATCATTGTTGTGTTCAACGAAAGTTGGAGGATTTCAACATCATCATGCCTAATGGAGTAATAATTCAATCATAATAACTATAATGTTGTCTAACTCTTTGGTGGATTCAATCTACACAAGGAATTGCATAGTCAAGTCATGTTCAACTTCTCAAGGTGTCGAAAACATTGCATAACAACTTGGCCTTCACAAAGTTTTTGAATCCACACAAACTATGGCATGGCTTCCAAAAGCTTATGAACATTCTCATACCTAGTTATCTAAAGGTTTTTAGGAAGCTTCCAAGAGTAAACCCTCCTTTGTGAGCAAACAACTCGAGCATTAACTCCTTGTAATTAGCTATCATCTTTAAAACATTATGGTTGTTAATTATATTGTTACTCTTTATTGTTGCAATGATAATGGTGTGGTGGGAGATGAAGAACATACCTCCTTCACCCTATGATTTACTAAATTGTTCCCATGCTCTTTTAGAGCATATTTTGGTTTTCTACCACAAAAAGAATTTGGGCTTGTTTAATGTGCAAGCGCGTATCCAAGCGCTTGCATATGGGTGCTTAGAAGGATTATCTAAAGCTATCTATATTGCTATCACTAATTTAGGCATCTACTGACAACATTGCTATTGCACTTCATCATCATCTGGTTAAAAAAAACTCCACCTCAAATATCTTGTCAATTTGATGGGTAGAGAATCTCCAATAGATTTGAGAATAGGAAATTTCCTTCTTCATGTTTGCTTGCTAGTTAGAAAAAACATGATTGTTGTGTGTCTATTGTGTAACTAATGTGGGACATTACCTAATGTGGAGGAGCCAAAGGTTACATCTAGTACAAATTATAAATCTTCATTGCCAATACATTGTTATAAAATTCCAAAGCCTTAGATTAAAAGTAACAACTTACATAATTTATATATTGGTTTCATGGTGCACTATTTTCACTTTTCATTTTGAAAATTTGCAATTTCACTTGAAGAATTTGACTCACAATTCACAACCACGTTGGATGTAAAGGATGCATGAAAATGGAAACAAAACTGTGACCAAGAAATTATTTTGGGTTTAACTTTCCATAAGTTGATAGTATCTTAATTTATAATCATCATAAATTCAAGGATTTAAATAGTGGATCATGGGTAAAATCATGTTGCATCCATTAGAAAATGATTACATACCATAACCCCACTGATGATCTTAGTTGCTACTTTCAAAGCATTTAGAACACAAATTATAAACAACCACAATTGGAATAAATTTCAAGGTTCTAAAAGCCTCATTTGAAGAATGCACTTCTAAAGAATACCCCACCTTTGCCCCACCTCCCTTCTCCATCAAATGTTTAATTAAAATTTTTACCAAGTTAAAATAATTATGCAAATATTATATGTCTATAAATGCAAATATATATAATTTCACACATTAATAAATTAAGTATATCATCATTTAGTACATTGTAAATAAAAATTTACATAGAATTAATTTACAAGGACTAAACTTACCTAATATTAGTAATTTATATTTCAAACTTCAATTACAATGTTTCAATTTACATAGAAATAATATTTAGTTACATGCATTATTAAGATATACAACACTAATAACTTATCTTTTGGAATTTTAAAATTTTCATTAAAAATTAAATTTTTCAAAAAACAAATGCACTATACATAACCATGGGTTTATATATATATAGTCTAAATTTATTTTATTTTTAATCAATTCATATCATATTTTAAATAAATATGAAGACATTTCTATGTATTAAAATGAATCACTAATATAATTCCATAATATCATTAATTATATATAATGTACTACTCAGTATTTTATAAAGAACAATATATTTAGACCATTATTTAAGCCAATATTATACATCATAAAAAATAAAATTTATGTAAGGACTTGTGTTATATCTTTGTAAAATATAAAATATTATTGACCTACTATATAATGATTTAAAGCTAGAAATTAAGGTTTAATGTTTCAATTATACATAGGATTAATATATGGGAGAAACCATTTTTATTATTATGTGAACCATTAAAAAAGGTAAAAAAATCATGTGTTATAATTAATTTCTTTAAAAATGCATTAAAATCTTATTAAATTAGAGACTTTATGTTTTAAAAAAAAAAAGAATTTACAACTTTAAGAAAGAAAAACATAAACATGTAGATCATTGAAAAAATGTTAAGCATGAATTTTATTTTTTTTAATTTTGACAAATTCTGAATTCTAACATTAACTTGTAAATTTTACATTAAACCTTAAATCCTTGTACCATCAATGTGACCAATTTTGCATTAGGTTCATTTTTATATATGTTAAATCATATTGTAAGGTGAATAAATAATTTTGAAAACATGAATTTCATGACATATTGGTGGGGAATCAAATATTTTAAAAATATTCTTATGTTTCATGGTGAATGGAAATATCCCATGATGATGCATGTATTGCATTGAAACTCCATAACTTTGTTCAAATGTCCTTCTACCATCAATGTGAAGAACTTTGCAATACCTTCATTTACTTTATTCAATATTAGGGCATGTTATATTGAGCATGGAATAAACATTTTAAAAAAAATCCTTTTGTTTCATGGTTTAAAATATTATTGCAATATGATGCAAGTATTACTTTCCATTTAGGTTTTGGCTAGGCTATGCATTACCCTTTTAAGTTTGAAAAAATATGTTATGGAGCCCAATGTATTTCTAGGATAATTTATAAAGGGTATTGCAAGTGGTATGTTTGAACATGAGCAATACCCTTCCAATAGTGTAAACCCATGGTGTTTAATTATTGAATACCCTAATGACGGTATTGGTTTCCTTGGAGGTTTTGGTAGTGCTACACAATACCTTTCCATGTGTCAAAAAATATGTTATGGAGCCCAACGAATTTTTGGGATACCTAGAGAGGGGTATTGCATGTTCATCAAATATTCCTTACCATAAGCAATACCCTTTTAATAGTCTAGACTAAAATAATTTAGCCCATGGTTTTTATTGAATACCCTAAGTAGGTTACTTTGCTTGTAGGTTTTGGTAAGGCTATGCATTACCCTTCCACGTTTCAAGTTATGGAACCCAATGTATTTATGGGATAACCTAAGGGTATTGCAAGTGTGTTATGTAGCTTTGAAGATGAGCAATACCCTTCCAATAATGTAAACCCATGGTGTTTAATTATTAAATACCTTAATGAGGGTATTAGTTTCCTTGTAGGTTTCGATAGGGCTATGCAATACCCTTCCACGTGTCAAAAGATATGTTATGGAGCCCAATGTATTTCTAAGATACCTTGAGAGGGGTATTGCATGTTCATTCAATATTTTTGGGCACGAACAATATCCCTTTAATAGCCTAGACCAAAATAATTCAACCCATGGTGTTTATAGTGTAGCCCTATGAGGGGTATTGCAAGTGTATTGAATAGTTTTGGGCATAAACAACACCCCTTCATGCGTCAAAAAATATGTTATGGAACCTAATGTATTTCTAGGATACTTTGAAGAGGGTATTGCATGTTCATTACGTCTTTTTGGGCATCACTACCACCAAAGTGGGGTGTAATTTACTAACTTAAATCACTATGGACCTTAAAAGTGAAATAACTTCATTGCAATTTACTGATTTCACCTAGTGAAAGTTATTTCATTATAATATCACTATGTAAACATCATGTTTCATTACTAGTTAATATAATTCACTATTACAATTTACTATAGCAAATAGGTTTATTTCTATGTTTTTAAAAATATTCTATCTATGTTAGTTTATGATATACCCTATATTATTTTAAATTATTTTAGTTATTCTAACTTATATTTTATGTTATTATAGGTTATTATAAATTATTGTACCCTAAATTATTAAATGTTAGTTTACCTTAAAGTATCTTAATTAATTTATTATAAGCTTTTAAATTATTCAACTAATTTTATTATATACTTTAGGTTATTTTTTAAAACATATTTATGTTATTTCAAGTTATATTTTAAATTATTCAAGGTCATTCTACTTTATGTTATTATAAATTATTTTATCCTAAGCATAATAACTTTAAAATAATCTAAAACAAAATATAATGACCTAAGATAAAAATCACTTAAAATAGAAAATAATAACCTATGAAAAATAATTTAAAATACCCTACAATATAATAACTACCAATAGCCTATGATATTATAACATAGAACATCAAACAATAATTTATAATACAATAATCACCAATAGTTGTAATATAACATATAATAACCAACAATAATTTATAATACAATAACCATTAATAACCATTAATAAAATAGCCATCAATAACCACCAATGGCTTACAATAGAATAATCACTAATAGCCATTAGTAGAATAACCACCAATAACCATTAATAGAATAACCACCAACATCCATTAATAGAATAGCCACCAATAGCCATTAATAGAATAGTCGCAAAAAGCCATTAATAGAACAACCACCAAAAGCCATTAATACAATAACCGCCAAAAGCCATTCATAGAATAGCCACCAATAGCCATTAAAAAATTAATCATGAATAACGATTAATAGAATAACCACCAATAAACATTAATAGAATAACCATTAGTAGCCATTAATAGAATAACCATCAATAATCATTAATATGATAGCCACCAGTAACCATTAATAAAATAGCCACCAGTAGCCATTAATATAATAGCCACCAATAGCCATTAATAGAATAACCACCAATAGTCACCAATAGAATAACTACTAATGGCCATTAATAGAATAACCACCAATAACTATTAATAGAATAACCATTAAAAAACATTAATAGTCACAAATATAATAAGTACCAATAGCCATTAATAACCACCAATAGCACTAATAAAAGAACAATCAATAACCATATATTAAAATTGCTTAGGATTGTCAAAAATAATTTAAGGCGAAATAATTTATAATAAACAAAACTAACTTAAAGTGAAATAATTTTCAATAGCCGAAAGTAATTTATATAGCTACAAGTAGTCTAAATTGAAATAATTTACACTAGCCAAAAATAACATAGAATGGACAAAAAAAACTTACAATAGCTGAAAATAACTTAAAGTAAAATAAGTTAAAATAGCCAAAAGTAATTTATAATAACTGTAAGTAGTTTAAATTGAAATAATCTATAATAGCCAAAAATAACATAGAATAACAAAAAAAACTTACAATAGCTGAAAATAACCTAAGGTGAAATAAGTTAAAATAGTCAAAAATAACTTAGAATAACCAAAAGTAGCCTAGGGTGAAATAGCCAAAAATAACCAAAAGTAATTGAAAATAGCCATAAATAGCCGTAAATAATGTATTGTGAAATAATTTAAATTAATGAAAAATATTCATATAATAATTGAAAGTAGTTTAACATAGGTACTATTATTATATTAACAAAAAAAATCCATTTATTAAACTTTTTTTTTTCAAAAGAATGGTCATTTAAATGTTATTGAATAATGATATTCAACTTTTTTTTTGTTCAAATTATTTTAAACTTTCAAAAGGAAATAAATGTAATTATGTACATTATTGAATTAGAAAAAAAAGTAAACTCGAATCATTTCATTTGAACAAAATATCAATAAGATATGAATTTTTAAAGTTCATGATTTTGTAATGTTTAAAATGAAGTATTTGATAAATATAATGTATCGAAATATGTTATCATAACAAATGGGGTGGTTTGATGGTAAGGTGTTCGCCCCCATTCCAAAGGTCAAGGGATCAAACCTCATGGGTGGTGTTATGTGTGGTCAACAATGGTTTGTTGACCAAATATTCTTTTATTGAATTCCTAGGTTAGGTGCCTAGGTTGATTGTGTGGTCTACCTACCTACCTAGGTTAGGTTTTTAACCTAGCCTAGGTAGTGACACGTGTCAATAAATAATAGGATTTAAAAATCATGAAATTATCAATAATATTTTATATTAAATAATTAAAATTTAATTAATTTCCATACTGATTAGTTAATTAACTAGCAAGTGAATGGTTTGGTAAATTTGTATTTCACTTGAGAGTAACTTTGTTTCACTAGGTATTAATGAAACAAGTCATTGTTCGTAGCAACTGGTCTTTGTTCACTAGGGGGTTAAACAATTTCACTAGGTAAAAATGTCCAAATTCATTCAAAAATCTAGTGAAACCCAAAATGAACTAGGACACATTTCCTAATAATGCATGAACAATACCCTTCTAATAACCTAGACCAAAATAATTCAACCCATGGTGTTTACAATGTAGCCCAATGAGGGTAATGCATCCTTTCTAGGTTTTGGTAAGGCTATGCAATACTCCTCCAATTTTCAAAAGATATGTTATGGAGCCCAATGTATTTCTAAGATACCATGTGTGGGGTATTCCAAGTGTATTGAGTAGTTTTGGGCATGAACAATACCCCTTTAAAAGCGATGTAGACCTTTGGTGTTTAATTAAATAATACCCTAATGAAGGTATTGGTTTCCTTGTAGGTTTTGGTAAGGCTACCTAATACCCTATCACGTGTCAAAAGATATGTTATGGAGCTAATGTATTTTTGGGATACCTCAAAAGGTGTATTGCAGGTGTATTGAGTAGCTTTGGGTATGAATAATACCCCTCTAATAACTTATACCAAAATAATTCAGCCCATGGTGTTTACAATGTAATGCAACGAGGGTATTGAGATCCTTCTAGGTTTTGGTAGGGCTATGCATTACCCCTTCACATGTCAAAAGATATTTTATGGAGCTTAATGTATTTTTGGGATACCTTGAAAGGGGTATTGTCTTGTGGCCCAATGAAAGTATTGTAGTGTAACCTAATGAGGGTATTATAGTTTGGCCCTTGGCGTTTAATTAGATAATACCCTAATGAAGGTATTGCATTCCTTCTAGGTTTTGATAGGGCTATGCAATATACCTTTCAAATTGTTGGAATATATGATATGGAGCCCAAACTATTTTAGGGGTATGTAGAATGGGGTATTGCACATTCATTGAGTATTTTGTTTTATGAACTTGAGTACAACATGCATTAAATGTGTCTAAATTGAATTGGAGCTCTGTATCGTTTTGATTATCCACTCAATTTGCAATACCCCCATGGAAAACACTCTCTAAGTAGAACTTACAATACCCTTATATAGGGGATGTTAAATACTTTAATTGTTCCCTTATTTATTTTGTTTGAATGAACAAGAGCAAGCTCCATGCAATACCTTCATTTTATTCTTTCCTCATTGTTGTCAACCATTGGGCGTCCATTGCAGTGGCAACCATGTAAGTGGGTGTAGCCATGTGGGTGGGGTTTGGTAGGTACTTACTTAAAGTGTTGGTAGGTAGGTCAGTGGTAGGGCAGGTACTTGGGTGGGGATGAGAGTAGCACATTTTATATTTATAGGTGAGTAAGTAGATGGGGAAGAGTCTACTTTTACTTCAAATATATAAGTGAGTAGGTCAATGGGGGACAGTGGGGGCGGGGGGGGGGGGGAGAAGGGGGGGGGGGGGGAAAAGTTTCAAAAGCAAAAAAAGGAAAGGAAACCAGGTGCAGGGCGGGGAGAAAATGAAGTTCCAAGAAAAAACTGAGATCAGGGCTGATCAGGGCTGAGAAAGGGCAAACCAAAAAAGTCAACCTGGGATGGGACAGGGATAGAAAAGAGAATCCTATCAGTGAACCATCCATCCACGTTGGTGCACTGGTGGGTGCTGGTTCGTCTAGCCATAGTGCAGAACATTCCTCTGCCCTGCGAGTGAATGTTTTGTTTTCAAGGTGGGCATTACAGAAAACAAAAGCCCCCGACTCTCTGAAAGGTGCATCAATTTGTATGCCACATATAAAGCCCACAGGCAAGAGCATTACCAAAATATTGCTTGGACACCCCATAGGCAAGAGCATTTCCAAAATTGAGCTTCTGCTCAGCTCTTGCCTTGTGTGCCCTTGTTTCAGTAATACTGAAGCACTCGAGCTTTACCCTCGACAAAATAGGCAAGCTCCCACATTCTTGGTCGGTAAGTTGGCCTCTTTCAACTTTCAATCCTGGTGAAACAACTGGCCACAGAAATCATCTCAGAAATTTCCTAAATGTATTGGGATCTATGAAGATCCTTCGTAGAAAAGAGCAGGGATCTTCTGTCCATTATTTAGCGGCATGAGGGAACATACACAGAGTTATATGTGTAAGGTACCTTCCCTTCTAAATAGTAAGAATGCTGAAGACCACTCCCACTGTCTTGGCTATTGGTAGTTCAACAATGCTTTTTATGTTGGTGTCTTGTAGTAGCTGGGATCTAAAACATAACAATTAAATCAGCAAGGGCTTTACCGAGCTAAAGACCTTCTCTGATTTGGTTTTTCCTTCTCCCATGTCCTTGTTCTTTTCTGTTTGGCAGATTCACATCATCAAATATGTGTTCACTCAAAGAGAATGGGGTTTCCCTAAAACAAGGGGCTTTGGCCTCCCCAATTGTCCTACTGGTGCTACTTACATAGTTTGGCAATGACATTTCAGATGTGAATTGAAAGGACTTTCCCCATGTTGGTTAATTTCAAAAGCTACAGAATACCGTATGATTGAAATAACATGAAGTACCCTGTACACCAAGAATTCACTACATCTAGTTAACACTTCTAGCACCAAGCCTAGTACAAATGGTTGAGAATATGTCAGCTAAACATCAAAATATTGTGTGGCATTAGGATCCCCTTTCACACTTAAAAGATTAAACCTACCAAACTCTGTGATGATAGCAATGTCTGTCTATCTGTGGATGTAGGATCATGTGCCATGTTGGACCACAATGAGGATTAAGCGTAGGATAAAGCCCTAGGGTGGGGGTGTTTCAAAGTTACAGGGCTTAGCACAATGGAGTCTGGCACTGCATTTTGTGGGAGGTAAGGGTCACAATGGGGGCATTACCAGAATAATGGGCTTGCCTAAGGTGACAGTCGAGCATATTGTCAAATTCTGGTAACACCCAAGTTCAAGGTCCTTACTGTGCTTAATCGCCTAATATCTAACAGCCAAGATCCTTTCATCACACAAAGAGGGCCATTATGAAATGTGTAAGAGCCTGGACAAAAACGTAATATGACCTTCAGTGGAAGGAGAGAATCTTATGGATTTAAGGCACCCTCCCTATACACCACGAAGTCCATGACTGGACCTTAGAGGTATGTCTCCTATAGGAATGCACCTGACCATTGGGCTTCGCGATTGTGAACGTTATATCAACTTAACAAACCTAAAGCTGAGGTACGGCCATCACCTGAGGTGAATGTTATATGAATAGCTTTAGGTTTGTTTAAGTCAGGTAAGCTTGAGCTTTACCTCAGGTGATGGTTGTTCCTTACCTTATACTTAAAACACAAGGCATAGGACAGGAGGGTTTCTTTTGTTTACCCCTTAAATTCCAAAGGACCTTACACTTAAAAGATAGGCATAATTTCCTTGCCACTCTTGAGGAGGAAGTGTAAGATTTCTCCTCTTTTTAAGGAGGGATACTCATGTATATAAGATACCCTCCAAATATTTTTTAGAAATTTATTGGAGTACTTTACATGATAGCTGCCGCTTTAGGTATGAATGAGTTAAAATTCTGTTATCGCCTAATAATGCCCTAGAATAACATTAGAGGCATGTGTGCAGGGACCTTTAATAAGAAGACACATTAGTGAATAACAGGCGTTAGTATTGGGTAGAGGCCTCAGTTCGACCCTTGATTCAAGGGGTGTCACCCTCTACAATACAGGGTAAGATCGCCTACTGGTGAATACTCATGAGGCTACTGTCGTTGTCCGTTTTCCCGTTCTAAAAAGACCCGACTTGCCTTACCAAACTGGCCTTTCATGCAATTTTCCTTGCCTCTCATTGGTGGAAACTTAATTCTAGCCAATAGAATTAATGTCATGCTGTTGAGTTCACTTCCTCAAGTACTATGGAACGGGCCTTACCACGTAGGCGCAACTGGGCTCACCAGCGTCCCGTTAGGTCGTAACTGGTTCTACCAGAACCTGCTCAGGAGCGTACCGGGTTTTCCGCACTGTTGGGACAAGGGACATTCTCTTGTCCACCGCACCAAAAGTGGAACCGGCTGAAGCTGCCTGTCCCACCTAAGAAAAGGCGTGAAAAAGTTCCTGAATATGACACCAGGAACCGGTTACCTGGTTTGGAGGAACGCACCAAGAAAGCTTCGGAACTGGTCCACCTAGAGATTTGGCGGGCCACCCTCCAAAAGCAGCAAATCAAGAGACAGGAAGATGCTGATTTCTATTGGTGGATAATCGAGAAAAAACACCCCCCCCCCCCCCCCCCCCCCCCCCACACCGAAAAGAGAGAAAATCGGAAAAGGCTATCCAGGACCCTAGAAAGTGAAGGGCAGGGGGGGCTGTATAAGTAGTAATGACAGTATATGTTTTGCTAAAGATTCTCTTTATGCGGGTCACAAGTGGCTCTCAGCTTTAATTGTAGTCCCAAGAAAGGTGGGAAAGAAATGTTCTAATTGGCTGTTGGCCGTAAAATTGGCGGCCGTTCCCACCAACCAATTTAATCAACTCACGGATGTCAGAACCAATAAGGACAAAATTTAAGCTCCGAAAATGATAGAAAAGATTGGCAACAACGTCCCTCCGTTGTTGGAACAGTTTTTCACATGTTCACAATAAAGGTGTAAAGTACACCAGGGTGACGCCATGCTACATTCTTTATTTTTAAATTATATTTACAATATATATATATATTTGGAATGTACTTGAAGATTTAATGCGAAAGGATCATTGGAATGAAGGAAAGTATTAAATCATTTCTCACCACAAGATCCAAGCAACTTCCACAGTTTGGGCCTTAAGTGAATGTATTGTCCTTGTCTACGAGGGTTGTTGTTGGGAGGGCGCTTCCATAGAGTGCGTCCCTAACAATAGGCCCACGTAGACTAGTAAAATAAATAACAATTGTCCTTTTATTGGATGATATTCATCAATTTCAAAATAAATATTATACACAATTTGTACCATAATATGGAAGTATCATATTGATGGATCCAATTTA
>Ga0116229_10002771_pt1 | contig 28548 bp, 14 predicted proteins | sample S1TSphgellanicum_3_FD_87313 | JGI IMG/M metagenome (GOLD analysis project Ga0116229, IMG submission 87313) | Host-associated microbial communities from peat moss isolated from Minnesota, USA - S1T2_Fc - Sphagnum magellanicum MG | ecosystem: Host-associated > Plants > Peat moss > Unclassified...
CCTTTTTCCTTAAGGAAATGGTTTTTTTTTTATCAAAAATAAGAATTTTATTGCTCAATAAATGTTTAAAACATATTTTTAATAGATTTTTAACTAAAAATTTTAAACTTCTAAATGGTCCTAAATTTAGTTTATATATATATATATATATCAATATCATTCACCACCAAAAAAAAAATCATTACAAAACTCCACCCATAACCTTAATTTTGAAATATATTTATAATTTTTCATACCATGTGACGTATTTATTTTGACACAAATATACTTCATATTTTTACTTAAAATGAACAAAAATAATCCAAGATATGATGTCTACATGTACCAAAAAAAACCAAATGCAAAAAAAATGTTGTTGTGACTACAATTTTTGGGGGGCATAATTTGTTTTCACCCTTTAATGCCTTTGACTTTGTGACATATGATTTCCAAGATATTATTTCAATTGTGTCCATTGTATTGTTCCAATAATCTCATCACCTTATAAAAGAACCTATTCAAATTCAACATCAATGCTTACATTTTGTTCTCCATCTCTTCTCCTTGCACCTAGTTTTACTCAATTTTCAACTTCCAATTGGGCCATCTATGACTATATATTCTCATCATTTCCATTCATAATCAAATTATGTAACATATAATAACACATTACAACATTAGGTAGAAAAAAGATATGTAGGTTTATCTTTTTTTGTAGCTCTTGAATCCTTGAAACACCTTCAAGATTACAAAAACGTTCACTCCTACAATGACACAATTGTTGATTCTATAACAATTCAAAAATAGTATGCCATATGCCAATTTGCTTGGAAAACATTGTCAACCAAGGCAAGAGGCGATACCCCTTGTCATTGAGAATGTATGGCCCAATTCCTTCTTGTCCACAATCTTGGGGAGGTTACTTACATTAGTTACAAATGACATCATTTCAAAATGAGGTTTTTTTTTATTGACAATTTGGAGATAAATTTAATAAGCATTTACAAAATAAAACATTCCCATAAAAATTCTTGAAATTTTTATAAACAAATAAGAAAATAACAAATATTCAAAATTTACCCCCATAAAACATGTAAATAATGTCTACTTGTAATTATATGTTACATCATATGTATGCACGCACACATGTTCCATAATTGCAATTCTACTTCTCTTCCTTCCAAAAAAATTCTTCTTTTTGCTTTCAAATACCTTTCCAACCAAAGGTATATTAATCTCAAGAAAATTTAAGAAAAGTGCAATGCACTCGTACGAAATAACAAAAGATGCATTTGAACGTTACAACATGTAGGAGTATGTGGCCCATGGGTGTATGACCAAAATGGTTATGCTTGTAATGCCTATAAATGTTTTTCCTAGTCCATCCTATTTGTGCAAAAAGTCTTGCCTTTTTCCTTTGTTCCAAATTTCATTTTCTAGTTTGTGTAGTCCCAACCAAAAAAATTCATAAAAAAATGAATGTCAAGACTTACTTTTCAATTCTCATGCTATAATTCAAGGAACACTCATGGTATGGATCAAACGATATTGTTATATTCAAGGGTAGTAGGACATTTTTTGGGTTGGCCTTTAGAACATAAAGGATGATATTTGATTTTTATTAAATTCAAGTTTGAATTCATGCACAATTGGAAAAAGGTTGGCTTAAAGGAAAGTTTGAAAAATATAAGGGGCTCAATTAAAGGGATTTATTACATTTATAAATAAGCTTAAATATTTTTCAATTAGCAAAACTTACCACGTTTATTGATAAATCAAGGAATATATAAGCATTCGCTTAATTTACAAATGCATAGCAAAATATAAGTCTTTAAACATAAGTGGTATCCAACAAATACATTGAATTACCTCCATGAATCCATGGTGAATAACAAAAAAATTCTATCAGTAACTTGACAATATAATGAAAAAAGCCACAAGACTAGGGCATCATTAATAAAGTTCGAAATATCAGCAAAGTCAATGTCCCAAAACTACCTTCAAGATCATGATCCACTATAGTTTGCATTTGGATTTGTACACTTTTGACTTGAATAAATGGTAATCAACTACAAAAATTTCATCCATTGCCTTCTACAAATATATTTGTGTTACATCTATGGTGCCATGAATTAACATCAAGCTCGAAAAATCTTTGAATCTAACCATGATGTTGATCATTTCACTCCCCTCATGCCATTTGAATTGATTATTCAAAATTGTATTCATACTAGCACATGCAAAGTTATGTAACACCAAATGCATAGTAGATTTCTTAACAATGAAAAACTCATAACAATATAAATATTAAGATGTGAACTTATACAAGTTGCAAACCACAATGGATACTCATAGGCATTACAAACCAAAATTAAACTTGGTATTATTCTTTTTCTCCAAGATAGGGTTCAACTTTTGTGTTAGATGTCACACAATTTGTTTATTGACACAAAAATGTTTAAGACAACAATGATCAACCATAATATTGCATCATCATGAAGTGGGAATACTAGGTGGTGGATCTCCATTAACTTAATTATCAAGCTTCTTGCTCCCTAAGGGTTCATATACTTAAGAAGTCTAAAACTAATGAAGAATCAAATCATTCTTCATTGTTTCAAAGAAAAATCATACATCATTTTATGGAAAAGAACCATGTAAAAATGACTTGCCTCATGGCCATGCATGATCAAATTTTGCATTTACAAAACCAACTATAAGAATTACACCCAAAAAATAAACTTCAACCAATGCATTGCAACTATAAGAATGGTGATGAGTAGAGAAAACTAAAGAGTTGACAATGACAAACAACTCAAAGAAATTGAAATATTTGACACAAAAAACAACTTAAAGCAATTGAGGACTCAAAAAATTCAAAGTAATTAAAGATGAAAAAAGCAAGATCCAATGTCAAGGATACGAAGGACCACAATGAAAAGTTATAAGCACATAAAGGATCCAAAGCTTTTAAAGCGATGAAATAGTTATGCTTCTAAAATGATCACATAACTTTTAAAATGATTACACATATGTGCTTCTAGAACAATGGCAGCACAACACATATGTGGTGATGACGAAGCTTTAGCCATGAAGATTCATCATGAAATTCGAACAATGATGCACAATATAAATAAATTATAAATAAGGACAATAGGTAGGGCTTCAATCATTTGGAGGTCATTTGAATGGCAATAACCCTTTTGGTTTTGAAATTTTTATTTACTTGACTAGGTATATCATATGTGTGAATAATGGTAATGAATGAGGTTAGTTAAAATTATAAAATTAATAAATCACCCATTTATTATCTAACTACCATTTTTGTCTTTTTTGGTCAATTAAACTAACAAGTGTGAATTGGCCTTAAGGTAGGTAAGTTTGGTGGCTCCATAGCCAAGATTGAATCAAAACCCATTGTTTGTAAGTCAATGATAGTAAATAAGGTGTTGTTGAAATTAAACTAGCCATACCACCCTTATGCAAATGATAATTAACCAATATTGCATTATGAACCAATGAACTTGTTATAATGAATTATACCCAAATGAATGTTCAAAATGTGTAAATATGTAATTAATAAGAGGTGTTTAAAAACACTTTCTACTCAAGGCTTTTAAGCAAGTGTTTTAAGTTTTCATACTTCTACACAAAAACTAAACCTTAAGTGAATGATTGATCTTGGTTCATGACACTAAAATACATCATCAATGTGGTGTGGGTATTTATCTTTCTAATTATATCTACTCATCTACTAAAATGGTCTATTTGAGAAATAACTATAGGTTCAAAACCCATCTTGAACTATTAAATTGTTAGTTTTTTGAAATTTCAAATTTCCTTAGCAAAAAAATGAAAAAAGGTGATTAATTTATGTATGAAATCAATCAAACATTCACACTACTAATGGAACAAATACCATCCTTGAAGGTGACAATATCAATCATTATTTCCAATTGATTTGGGCTACATTTGAATTAAAATGCCATGAGTTGAAATTGTGTGATGAAGAAGATTAGGCTTTTTGGGGACCCTAGCCTAACAATACAAGCCAATGTTCATGCCATCATTGAACAAAAAAATATTAACCCAACAATAACATTGAAAAGATGATGACACGAGGATGCATGAAATCAACTTTTTGACAAAAGGAATGAAAGCCATCATGAATTGTGGCATTGTTAATCTTTATATTCATCTTCATTTTAAATATAAAGTTGGATTTGAGACATGAAATATAAATATTTTTATTAACCTTCAATTGAAATTAGACCAAAAATATAATCCCAAGTGTAAAGAAGTTACAACCACCAATTCGCTTGAAAGTCATGTAAAATGTTGGAGTTTTGAAAATCATATTATTGAAGTTCTACATGACTTCAACATAAATCTATTGAAACATTTGAATTTGGTCAATGAATGGAAAAATCACTTTGTTCAAAATGCAAGACTACTAGTTATAGGCAACTTTCAAATTTTCACGTTTTTGGAGAATTTGATTAAGTTTTCATTATTCATTGATTGTAAAAATGATAGGGTAGGTAAAAGGCATCCATATGAAGTTGATGAAAAAAAATTTGGTCCATTTGGACTTTGGATATTGAAGGATAAACAAATGGTCAAATATGCACACCCAATGGGCATACACACAATAAAAGAAAATAATTTTTTTTGACAATTTTTAAGCACCTTGATTTGTTCCCAACCTCTCCCACATTCCCCAATCAAAAAGTGGTCCATTTGACCTTCAATTCACATATCCTAATCTTGAACACCCCCCACCACCCCACCCCCTCCAATTGGGAACACTAAACACATCTAGCACAAGCATATAACATATATTTGTCTACTCAAACCTTTTTTCAAATTGGTTAGGTTGTTCCCTTACTAGAAAGGTCAAAAGACGTTGGTGAGATTTTTTTCTTGTTTGAAAGCTAAAAAATTCATTAAAAAGAAGGTTGAAAAACATGGGAAGGACATCACAAGGATGGGAGAAAATGAACCAAGTGTTTCCTACAACATGTGCATTGACATGTTCAAAAGAGTTTAGGGTTTTAGGGAATTTTTTATGGCAAGGTTTTTTTAAAGCTTGGGCTTTAAAACCCTTGAATATAAATATTCCCATGACTAGGGTTCAAGAAACACATGTAACATGGAAATATTCTATACAATGGGTTATGGTTAGTGATAATAATATTTTTGTTATTCATGTATGCATGTCATCAAGGTGGTCATTTTCAAAAAACTTCCAAAATTCACTCTCAAATTAGGACACATTGTGTTTCAAATATTTAATATTTGGAGCATTATGAATCTTTCATAGCACATTTTTAAGAAAAATGCAACCCCACTTTCCTAAAAAAATCAAAGATATCTTTCCAATGAGTCAAAATTAATCTTGACTAGTGTTTAGAACATGATTTGAAGATGATATGGAATTTTAGTCATTTTGGAAAAGCCACTTCCTTGTTCATATTGAAAGTTGATCACATACTCAAGGGAGGGTTGGCAAGCAAGGGTTGACACTGACATGGAGAAGATTTTTATGTTCATACCATCTATAAAAAAGGTCTATTGATAATTGGAAGAATGAAATAAAGGAAAGGGATCACAAAAAAAATAGATCAAATTTTTAATGACCATGGGATGGGTTGTAAGCAATAAAACATGGCACCACAAACCTAGAAAATGGTAGCATAAAATCTTCATAGGGACTTAATTGAATAGCCTATTCCAAAGAAAATGTCACAACTACAAAAAGGAAACCCTTTAATGTCACAATTAGAATGAAGGATTTAATGATGGAAATGTGTAATAAATTTTGAAAAGGTTCAAAAGTGACCTCATGCTTGAATAAAAGATTACTTAGACCCTTGCCTTGACAAATATCCATGGCAAATGAAATAAAGGGAAAATCTCCATCAAGGTTTTGAAAATCATGAACCAATGGAATTGATACTGTCAAGTATCCATTGCTTGCTTGTATATCTTGAATCATAACAATTTGATGACTAAGTTAAATGAATTGCAATGTTGATTTGCAAACTATCCAATCCATAAAATGGTAATAAAATTGAAAGCATCACATGAAAGATTGATTCACCCCCTTTTAAATGGGTGGATCATATTAATGACACGAGGAAGTGAAATTGTTAAAAAATGAAGGATATAACTTTTCTAATAAAATAGTTCAAAACTTACAATTTATAAGGCACACATGACCATTGAATAGTTTAACCATGAAAATACGGTTTCCAAATATGTATATAATTTATGGATAAAGGTGACATGACAGATATTGTGAAAACATAATTCAAAGATATGTCATGGTAAAACCAATTGTAAAATCAATTCAATGAAAACAACCAAACATATGTTTTATCATTGTGCCCTAGTGGGGAACTTGTGATGTGATCAAAAGAGGTTCTAAAATATTTTTAAAAAAAATTTGAATTCAAAAATCATGTTGAAGTTTCCCATAAATAGTGGAAGAAAACCATTTTTTGGGTCAAGGACTTAAAGAATATGTCACAAATGGCATCCTATAATTTACCCCAACATAGGACAACAAAATATATATTAGGATTTTTTTCATTCACCATCATATAGCTCATTGATCATGAATGAAATTCATCCATATTGAAAGAAATTCATCAAACAATGTACACCTTCATCCACAAATGGATAAAGTTCATTGACCACTATCACCAAATCTTCACAAATAAAATATTAATTGTGCACTCAAACATTAGTTTTCACACCAAAACATAAGTTCATAATTCTTACAAAGAATTAGTATTATGTTATATTATTCAAATTGGTATGTAATCCTTGATTAATTTCACCATCCAACACTAATAGACACCCATCTAAATATATCATACAATTTTTGATCAATTTATTATATAGTGACCATTACTAAATGATTTTTCACATATGGTGATTGATTTGTTAATATTTTGTTTTTGCTTGTGTATGTGCAAGTAATTGAATCTAGCTCAAAATGCAATCATGACATGATATTATTAATCTTAAATGACATTGCATGTGTACCTTATAAGTTTTCATATATTGATTAAAATTAAAGTGCACAAAATTATTCATGAAAAATGGAATTAATCTTATTATGGTTATTAACATAAGACTTTTGAAATGTAATGAAATTATTAATTAAATTTGAATTACTATGCTTTAATTGACATCTTGATTGTCACATCTTCTTGGAGAGCGATCAGAAACATAATTTGATAATTTGATATTTTTCATTTTCAATTTTCCCTTAATGAAATTATAACACTAGAAGAAAAAAAATGATTTGCAACCAATTTTTGCGATTAAAACAAGTCATTTACAACTACTTTTTAGTTGCAAAATTAATTGCAAATAACATTTTCTCTTTTAATGTAATGTTACATGCCAATTTCCATTCCATATTTAATTTACAAAAATTCATTTTTCATGCTTGTAAACTTAATAATCCTAAAATCCAAATTATTGATTTTTTAATGTACATGTTTACTAACTTTGTTAGTGCATGGTAAATGTTCTTCACACTAGAATAAAAATTAAGTACACTAATCCATGGTTGCATATCTTTTGAAATGCCATGTTAATGATATTGATCTTATATATTCCACAATAATATGCAATTTATATTCTAATAATAATTACACATAACATGTATGATTAAAATTATCATAAGTATGATAAAATACATAACTTTACATGAAAATGAAAAGATTTCAAAATGGAATTGAAAAAATTATATGCATATTTTTGTGAAATAAATCATTTCAAAATTGTAATATATATATATATGATTAACTACATAATGTAATAACCTTTAATTTATCATGTTGAATTATCTCTTATCGTGTGTTGCAAAAGACTTGTAAGCCTTGGGTGTGTTCCTAAGGGCTTCTTTGTGTTGGAACAAGAGGTGGTGTAGGAACTTCAAAACAAGATTAGGACAAGGTTTTTTTGTTCACCTTTCAATCCACATCACATTGAACAATCCCAAAAAGAAAAAAATGAAATTAATGCAATTCAAACCAGTTTTACTTCATGGACTAGTCATGGATTCACAAAACTCATCATAGTCTAGATTTGTGAAGATGTATCACCCTCCTCCCTATAGAATACAAATCATTGTTGCTCATGTGTTGACATGACAAATTTTCCGAGACTTTAAAGACCATCTCTTGAAATTGACATTACTTTTGTCACACCTTGAGCTAATTAAACTTGCAACTTTACTTTGAACTTGTGACGAAGGCTAGGGCATGACAAGGTAAGTGAGTTAGGAAAGTGTCTTGAGATTTAAACATGCTTTCACAATTGTGAAAGCTAGAGTGCAAGAAAGCGAGTCCCAACATTCCCAAGTGAATATCCATTTTTGGGAATTGAGAATTTTGAGTTGTCTCAAAACTTTGGAGGAAGGTTTGAGGAATCAAACCTTGTACAAATTAGGCATTATTTGGAGTATTGGAAAGGTATTGAAGATTACAATAGTTTAGAGACGTCACACTGAAAAAACCCTAACTTGGCACTAAGGAAATGATGATTTCTCCCCAAGTTCAAGCCATGGTGTCTTTTAAGTATGAATTGTTCATGGTTTGTCCATGCACAATTTTGGCTCCAATAAATGCACTAATCATTTTTTTTCTTGGTTTGTGAAAATTGACTTCACCTTAAACTCAACTTAATGAACTTGTTTTAGTCCCATCCCTCTTTCTTTGCGAAAGTTAAATAATCCACCATAGGTTTGCATTTTGTTACAAAATTAGGAATCTACATTTTTTAATCCCCAATTCCATTTGACAAACCTAGGGGTGCATCACCTTTGTTATTTTGTGACTTTGAAGGCCCACGACTTTTACACACCTGAAGGGAATCAACATGTGAATAAATTACATTGTAGCCCTTGAAAAGAATTTTCCAACACTATATGAAACTTTGCAATTAAACATCATTGGGTTCCTCAAATGCGGTTTAAGTGTTTGTGATAATCTTGGTAATTTTTATCCCTTTAAATGGCCATAAATTGTATGGAACAAATGGTTTTTATAATGCAAGCTCACTTTCTTGTAGTGTTCAACAAGATCTCTCCAACAAGCTAATGAACACTTGACTTGGAAAATATTTGGTCCTTTAAACCTTGTGCCAAAAAGATTCCCAAAGTGGAATTGCACCTAGGATTCATGAATTTTTTTTCCTTTGCATTCCCGCACATTTCTCATTCCCCTTGAGAGTGTGTTTGAACCTTGTTGTACCAAGTGGCTTCATTGTCGACCCATTTTTTTGTTTTGGCCCAAGGCCAAGGATGGGAGAAAAATCGTACACATGACAAATTTATTGTGCATTGCCAATATTATCAAAACCAATAAAATCACACACATTGAACATGCATATCAATAAAAATGTATTCAACTACAATGACAAGAATTCAACTTCAAATCAAAAACAAAATGTAAACAAAAATTTAACATTCACCATTCCTCCTATTTCTTTTGTATCTTTTGGAATTTTGAAACAATAATGAAGAGGCTCCAAAGACACACCCTGGGGGTAAACCTCCCACACATGAAAAAATTGGAACCTGATTCACACTAAATTATATTTCAATAACAAGTAAACCCCTATAAAAAATTAATTTACATGTTTTGCGATGAATAATTAACAAATTAAATCAAATTGTAAAGTTGGACAATATGTGATTTTGATGAATCACAATATCCTCAAATCTCTAAATGTTAATTATTAAATGTTTTGAACAATCAAAGTAAATTTTGTTAGAATTCATTCCAAGAAGATTTACAAATGCATTAAATGAGTCATACAAATATTTTTCCTTCAATTTTATTATGACCTTTTTCATTACATAGAAAATTTTAAATTTTCCCTAGTCCCATAAAATACATCTTGAAAGATTTTATGAAATCAACTTTTCTTTTGCTTTCAATATGATATGAAAGATTCAAAATAAGCTAAATTTTGTCAACATAATTTACATTTAAAGTTAAACGAATATATTTTTTACATAAATCTTGAAAATAAGTGTTCAGTTGTATATTTTAGCAAAATATGGGAGAGAAAATACATTTCAACATTTGGATATATAAAACACCTTGAAATGAACATGTTTACAATTATGTGTTGACAATTTTGTCATGACAAGGTGTGGTGAATTGATTAAAAATTTGGTTTATGATTATGGTTGTGAAGGGCTCAAAATTTTCTTGTGATATCTTATTATTTTAAATTAAAATATGTTTAGGGGGTTAGGATTCCAACTTGACCTATGACCTACCTACTCACCTGCCCACTTGCCCATGACTTACTTGCTTGGCTACTTGGGACATAATTACCAATTAAATTTTTGGGTTGTGAATTTTTAAAATGTACATTTTATGACCTACCTACATCTATTTATGAAGTACTTATGACCTTTTTACCTAGAACCAAAAAACATTGTTGAATATTTTCCAAAAATAAATGAATTAATTTTTAGGCAATAATCTTTAAAAGGAAGAAGTTAAATTGTATATATATATTTAAAATTGTTGCAAGAAAAAATCCACAACCCAAGTTCGATGTTCCAACATTTCCATCTTATGAATCAAACTTATTTGTTTGTATTTTTTTTCATACTTCATGATCTTTGTTTTAGGCTATATTTTGTGTGTGATTGAATTTAACTTTATGCAAATGCTATAACATCTCAAAATCCTAGGGGACATTCCTTAGCTCCTTGTAACAACTATTAGGGGTGAGAATTTTGAGATGATTATAAGATAGAGTGACCTGAAACATGCACCCTTTTGTATCACTTCAACTACACAAATTGATAAATGCAAATTTGAAGCAAAATTAGGTCATGGATTTGCTATGGACTTGTCCCAATTTTTCAAATGGACATAACCATATTGATCAAACAACTTTGTCTTGGGAATGTAAACCTTTGTTATAGTGTGTTTCAAAACATGTTTAATGAATTTAAGATCATTTGATTTTTACATTATTTGTGTCAAAACCTTAAGTGTCCCAAAGTGGAGTGCAACTTGGGAGTTTTAGGAATGTTTTTAATTATTTGCAAACACTTTCATTTTTATCACAATGATAGTTCCAATCTCACCATGTCTTGGGCTTAACTTTAGCCCAATTCCTTCATTTTGCCTTAGCCTTGGTTATGAAGCCAAAATCAACATGACGATATCCAACCTTAGTATTATAGTAACGCCTTTGATTGCCCTCACACAATAATTGTCATTTTGGAATAAATAAATTGTAAATTCATTTTCAAATTATGATTTTTTAAATTTGTATATTTTATTTCAAAAGGGGTTCAAACGTATGTATGTAGGGTTAAGATATCATCTTTTATGAAAGGTGACATCAATGAAATGGATAAAACTAAACAACAAATATCAAATTTTCATTAGGAATGTAATCGATGATATAAATAAATGACCATCTAGATGATGTTTATACAATGATGAAATTAATTGGATGAATTAGTTTGATCATATAAATGAAATTTATGGCCATGTAGATGATTCATGACATTATAATATTACATGGAATCACATATAAATGAAATTTCCACATAGATGAAAATTTGTGTTATATCAATGAAGTTGAATCTATTAAGGAGATTCATCACGTGGATAAAAATGAAAAATTAAATTAAATTAAAATTTCAACACATCAAAACTTCCAAATAGATGAATTGATAAAACAAAAAAAATGGCCAAACATACAACCTTGATGACATGGATGAAATCAAACATATGGGAATGCAAATGAGATAACATGAACCACACCCACCCCTTGGGTGACTACTTATTGGGTGTTTATCTTGGAATATTTTGAACAAAAGTCTTTTAAAAATCTTGAAAAATCTTGAAAATTTTCATCACACTATTATGTTATAATTTACATCAAATTTTGTTAATATGTCAATTTCAATAAAAAAGAAAGTCCATTTACAAGTATTTTTATTGTTTAAAAACATTGGTTGTAATGTTTTCAAAGTGTTTTTGGGTATTTTTCAGTCATTAAATGGATTTCAAACTTTTAGAATATATATACAAATACATTAAAAACAACAGTATATAAAAAAAATTTGATTTGAAGTTATTTTTTTTCCTAAAATGCTATATACACAAAACCAAACATTGGTTACACTTGTTGTGGTATGTGTTAATGTGACTACACCCATGGTTGAGAGTTAAATGAAAATAATTGATGAATTTTAAATGTTAATGAAATTCATCATACAAATGAAATTGGAATATGCAAATGGAATCACCACTTGAATGATGTGGGAGATAAATGAAAGATGAATTGAATAATAAACATAGATGAAAACTTGGTGTTGATTCCTAATAATGGTTTTGATGGTGAAAATATTCCTTTTATTTGTCTTCTTGTCATGTTGGGATTGTTCCCAAGTGGTTTCAAGATTAACCTTGGCTTTTGGAGTGGTTTCCTCCATGATGATTTCATGTTCAACCTCGTTCCTCTTTCATTTGGCTTTTTTAGCTATCATAATTGGAACAAGCTTGGTTCTTAGATCAAAACTGCTACCAAAGATATAATATCAAGTGATGCACCTCTAGGTTTGTCAAGTGGTATCAAAAAAATTTAAAACTTGTTGATTCAAGGTTGCAATAGAATGCAAGCCCAAAGCTTGTTACATTCCCAAGCTCCCAAGAGAGAAACGATGGTGGGAACTTTAAAATGGGATTAAAGCAAAATCACAAGTGGGAGTTCAAGGTGAAATCAACCAACACAAATTAAAAATGAATTAATGCAAATTGAGCCAAAATGGTGCATGAACAAGCCACAAGCAACCCAAATTCACAAGACACATCACAATCCGAATCTCGAACTTGGAGAGAAGCCATCACCTCCTCTCAATCATTTAACTTTTAGCTCATAACTCCAAATGGAAAATGTGGGCCCATTTGGAATATCCAAACATCAAGATATTTCCAATGGTATATTGAGGGCTCAATTTGGATCAAATATATTTATTGCCTACAATTTTGTCCCAAATATTTGAAACTCCAAGAATTCCAACTCTCCAAGTGGGAAAACCACTTAAGAGTGATGGTAATATTTCTTCATTTGAATTGCATGACACTTTCCCAACCCACCTTTTTGTTTTCCCTAGCCTTGATCACAAGCCTAAGTTTAGGGTTACACACAAAGGTTTGTCATGGGTGATAAATTTACATAAAACATGGTGTAGAAAAAAAAACCTTGGGCCATAAGTCGGTAAAAGCACATCATGATGAACTTTTTTGGATGCCACGGTGGTAGTTTTTATGAGTGGGTCAAATATTGTTGCATTGTATTCAAATATATTTGAAAAACTTGACAAAAGTGAGATGAAAAATTAAAACCTACATTCTAATCTTTCAAACCCAAAAAGAATTTACCAAAAGGATAAATGTTCAATCGAAGGTGAACTTTACAAAGGATGGTACATCCAATATCACTGTCCAAATGACCCCAAAAAAACTATCATTATGGACTTTTTTTTTCTAGTGGAGTTGGAAACTAAGCCTACAACTTTTTACTACCCCACATTGGAGTACCATAACACTTAAGATGAAAAAATCAAGTAAGAAAAAATCTATAAAGAATTTTGAGATTTAAAATGAAAATTTCAAATTTGTAAATTCATTTCAATATCTACATTGATTTTTTCAAGGCCCATATTTTTAGAGGTTTAAAAAAAAGGTTTAAATTATGGTGGTATGAATTTGGAAATGGGACAAAATGTGAACTTCAACACCATTTAAATGTTTTTTTTAAAAAAAAAAAACTAGATTTGGATTCTAAAAATGGACTTTGAACTACCAATTTTGGTCCAATGTAGTGTGCTTTTACCCAAGTGTTCCAAATAAAAATAGCATGGGGGTAAATAAGAACATAGGACTTGAAATGGTTTGCAAGTCCAAGCAATGTAAAAAATAAGAAGGCATACCCATTGAAGAAACAAATAACCAAGATAAAAACACTTGGGGAAATAGTTTGTTCAAAACATAACATTGATTAAACAAGGGGGGGAAGTTTGGAGGAAATGTGTTAAGTGTCCTTGCATAAAATAAAAACCAAATTAAATGGACAAGTAGAAATTGCACAAAATGATGGGGTTGGGGAAAGTTATATATTGAAAAAAGTGTACAAGAGGACTCAAGTTGATTTGTATGTGACAACTTGAAAGTGGATAGGCACGTGCCAAAGAAAGAAATGGAAATGAAGTGGTTGTTGGAACAACGTAGATATTAAAGAACAAGTCAAGGAAGGGTTGTGAAATTAAAACTACGTCATGTAAGGTAACATGGATGGTGAAATAGAAAACACAAAAATACAAAGAACATTATTTCAATGAATGAAAATGCATGATTTGAACTAGGAAAAGTTATAGAAGCACTGTCAATATTGAAGATGATAAACAAAGCTAACAAGATTTAAGCATGTTCCATAATCCAAATTCATAAAAATTTGCAAGCATAAAATCATTGTCATTGGTCAAGGTAATCTCGAAGTTGTTGAGTTAAGGTGCCTACTTAACAATATTAGAATCGTAAATTGATGTTGTCATTGAAGTCATTAGTGGTTGATTAAATATGTTTCATGTTATGTGGAGTTAAAACAATGGGATTAGACTTGTAAGAGATGAATAAAACCATGGATGCCATTGAAAATTTGCGAATTATGTGGTAAAATGGCTTGCATTGCATTTGAAATTATTGGATGTGATGCAATAAAACAAAGAACGACAAGATGTGAAACTAGTAGTTGAAGAAGAAAGAAGAAAAATAAAGACAAAAGTCTAATTAACACTAAAAACAAGAGATGAAAACATCATCTTTTTAGTTGGAACTATGAAATCTTTTTATTTTCATTTTTATTTTTATGCAAACATGAAGCAAAGAGCTAAAGTAGTTGGGACCCATGCTTGCTTGCAAATGGTTATCAATAAATCACCACTAGACCATTTTAGATGTTGCCTATTAAAACAATAAACCTAATTGTTTTGTCATTGAAAACCATGTGGATATGTTGGGTTGAACCTTGCTTGGGCATGTTTGGCAACTACATTGCCCCCATTATTACAATTAGAGGATGTCCAAAACGGACATAATATTGATCTTGGAAGAAAGCCACATCAATCATGTTCAATTACCGAACTAGATATTAATGTTCTTTCTAGTGCATGATAATTGTACATGTAACTCAACATTATCAAGTGGTATATGATATCTTTTTAAAAAATAAATAAACTATGCTTGTGGAATACCAAGGAAAATGGATAATGTTTGATGTAAAGTATACTCAAAAAGTTGGTGAGAGTAAACATGGATGGATCAAAATTTCATAAACATTCATATGTGCATGGAGTACCACTATATTTTTCAATGAAAAGCTAATCCCATTTAGTGGTTTGCATTAGGTATATGCCTTAATCCCCAACCAACTAACAACATGTCTAGATTGTTGCAAGAGCATTTAAGCTATTTATATTTTGAAGATAAATAGGTCTTCACTTAGTTATCCTCATTAATACCTTTTGTTTTTGAAAATTACCCTACACTTCTGAAACCCATAAGAAATACTACATGTGAAAAATGTTGTGTGCCCTTGATTGATTCAACTACTGCTTACCAACAAAATGTTTCATGAATAACATTCTTCAAATTATATCACCCTTATTGTTTTGCACACACTTTGGGTATTGGTTCATCTCACATGTATAGAATCTTGCCTTATTCCTTGAAATGTGTCAACATGGTAAGGAAACCTTTTTAGTCCTCCTCCTTTGTATAATGGTAACCTTATTTTAACAAATGGCCATTCTTCCCTTCAAAGTTTACTAGCATTATAAAACCACAAAGTAAACAATAATAGTGGGTGCATTCACTCTAGTAGTAATCACAAAATGCCCTTAGACAAAGTTTTTATAAGGAGCGAACTATCTACTCAAATTGACGTGGCATAACATCATTGATCATTTGGGGAAAATATTTTTATAATCATGATTTAGAAATTTTGTTTTTTAAAAAAAATGGTTATGACCCAAAAACAAAATGCATTATAATATTATGCGAAGTTATTTTTTAAAAATTCTTATAAATATGTCATAAATAAATATGCATGGAGACTTTTTAGGAATCCTTTAAGAACAAAAACATTGGTTATAGGTACATTATTGTGCTTTTGCATCCCATATTTTTGTTGTCATCATATTTTACTTTGGATTCTAACAACATAATACATAATAAAAAGCCCCATGCAAAAAAAAATACAAGATTATATCAATGCATTAATTTTGAATCATAAAACCTACAAATTTAAACAATGGTTGTTGCCAAGGAGACTCCTAAAAAAACTAATGCACCCAAATATCCTTTCTCTTGCTTTGTTGGCAAATTAGGTTTACTTCTAAATTTATCAAGTATTTGGGTGTTATAACATATGTAGAAAATATTTCTCCTAAATGCAATAGGATAGATAGGTAAATGAACAAACATTTAAATATTTAGAGAAGTTGGTTTCACTAACCATGTAATTTATGAACATTGAGTTCACAGACTTTTGGTAGAGCTTATGCATTTGCAAAATTAACCATTCAATTCAAGTAGGGAATGCAAAATATGGCTTCCCATAATGCCATGATTTTTTCATGTTGAAGTTGCATGTTTTGAACACATTCAACTTCATCCATGATTTGCAATATATACCTTATAAGTAGACACTTTAAGTCCTACACAATGACCTCATCCCCCATCCCCCCCCCAACCAACCTTCATCATTAGCATAATCATATTTGGAATACAAAAATGTTGTTTTGTATTACCATTCACATTTGTATGATAAATGAAAATTTGTCCATAAACCTACAATAAGCACATAGTCATGGGCACGTTAGTGTTCTAAAAATGGTTGACTTTTTAATTTGATTAATACAAATCTCCTCTTAAATTTGCTACTTTAAAATCATGTGAATTTGGTGCCACATGGGGCCAACCATGTGGACATTAAACTACATTTACAACGTGGGTTCTTGTTTACACAATTTCCTTCTTAGGGTTTCATTAAAAGAAAAAGGCCATTTTTTAACCAACTAGTTTTTGACTTCATGTCAGGCTCAACTTGCCTTTGACTGCATATTTATATTTATTTCAACAAATTCCATGTGGCCCACTTCACACCTCAACTTAGTCGACTTTTTGATTAGGTTGGTAAATGTACAATGTTGATCATCACTACCAATTAACCATTGATTTTTATTTTTAATTAATAAATTCATAGTCGAACTATAATGGAGAAATCCACTTTCAAAATTTGTCAAGCTCCATCATGTCAACTATTTCACTATCTTGGTTAGTCTTGTTTATGGATGGATAAATGTTGAAAATTTTGATGGATGAAATAATGTCTATGTTTTATACTATAGTTCAACTTTGATTTGACTTTAGGTTCAACTTAATTGTGACTTTTTTACAACTTTGTTGTGATTAGTTTCCAACTTTGGTAATTTCAGAACCCCTTAATCTTGAAATCAATAATTTTCATTACACTGCACCTTGCCACTAGAAACCCTGTGTTTGTTGGAATTTTTTTTGTTTCATGGTGTTTGGAAATGATAGAACATCAAAAGTGGGAGAACACAAATATCTTCGTCTAAAGTCATTGGGCATGGTATTGGAGTGGTTAAAAAATGCGGAACATTAAGTTGACATGTCCTTGCTTATTGAAACAAATGTTTATTTCCCAGAAATTCTTCCTTGGGATTGTCTTTCAAGGCAAAATTGCTTTGATTCATTGAGTAATAGTGACTCCTCCTTAGAAAGGAATATTGCACCAACATTACTTGGAATGGTTGGTGCATTTAGCATTTCCCCTTGTGCATCCAACACATTTCCATACTCATTTGTGTTAACGTACTCCCCATAGGTGTTTAGGAACACACATTTGCTCCGTGGTTCCTTATGTAATATAACCTTCCACCATGGGTTGGAGCATCATCCGAATAGAAAACTTCTTGGACTTGTGATGAGAAGACAAATGGTTCATTGCCATTCACCAACATATGCCAAAAGTTGGCAATTAAAAATTTGGCCTCATTTCATTTATAAGTTGGATTACCCCATCTATATAATTATGGTTAATAATTAATATTTTTTTATGGTTAACTATTAATATTTTTTTATGGTTAACTATTAAAATAATTAACTATTCATGAGTTAAATTATTTATTTAATATTAATTATCAATTAAAAATAATTTAATATATACAAATTAATTTATTAATTTATTTTTTAGATAGTTAATTAAAAATATAATTATTTTTTATTTAATTGGTTGATCACTAGAATTTTTTTAAATTATTTTTAAAAGTAAAAAATAATTTTATTTAAATTTAAATAAATAGAGAATTTTTATTTAAAAAATAATTTCCAAATAATTAAATACATTATTTTTTAAATAATTAATTTGATTTGTGAATTAATTAATTAAATACTAAGTACTCACACACATGGCATGCACCAAAGGTTTAGGCATGGTCTAGCTAAGTTTAGCCTAGGTGCTTCATGGATTAGCCTTAAGTGTACTTTATGTGTCACATTAGACATGTAATTAACTTTAGATGGTTAGCCCTAATTTAGCCAAGCTTAGGCACCATGTATGTTAAATTAATTAATAAGAATTGACTATTAATTATTCACCTAAATTAGGATCATATTATTAATTATAAAAAATATAAAAATATAATTAGCCTAGCTTAGAACTAATTATAATTTAACAATTGAAAATAATATTAGATTAATGTTTGTATTTGTCCCAATCTTTAAACATATGCCCACATTAGTAATGCTCTACAAGGCCATAAAAAAGACCATAAAGTGAAATGATTGTTTTTTTTATTGGCCAACTAAAATGAAAAAGGAAAGACAGGAAGAAATTCAGTTCAACACCAAATTTGGTGGAAAAACTAGTTTGGGTCCCAATTATTTCACTTTAACAAAAATTTCATTCCCAGTTACACATTTGACACCACCCTATTGTGTCAAAACTGGCTATTCTCACCACCTAGTCACCACCTGACTTTACAAATAATAACTCTAATATATGTATATACTACATATGTGCAAGAATCATTTCCCTAGTTCTGGAATGCCAGGCCAGTTGCTTGTAAATAGTGAGTTACAAGGAACCAAATTCCAGCAAGAAGTAATGAAGAGCTGACACTGGGATCAGAGTCAGAATCCATTTGCAATGTGGAAATCTAATAGAGGTGGTGCCACAAAACACTTATTCTTCCCCAAGTGTTTTGTGGAGGTCATGTCATTTGATCCCCAGAGATAGATGGAGGTGAAACATTGACAACAAAGTGGTGCTCAGCAATGTGCAGCTTTCCACATGCTCATGGTATGGAGGACTCCTTTCCCTGGCATTATGAGTGCCTGAATGTGCCTGGCTATCAGTTTGAAACCGTGTTGGGTGGGTTCTTTTAAGATTATGAACAACCTCCTGTTTTGGTTCTACAAAATGAATTAGAACAGTTCCAGTGGAACCGACGGTTAATTTCTGGTTAAATTCCAATTAGCCCTCAGTTCCAGTTTTTCGCACTTTTAGTTCCCACACATAAAAATGGAACTGGGAATCTGGTTCTTTCAAAAGTGTAGATTTTGTTTCTGGTTTTGGAAAATGGAATCACACCCAATTTTGATTTGGTTTTTGCTAACTAGTACCTGAACTGAAAGTGACAATCTAACCCTCAAAAGCAAGTAATTGTTCAACACTCGTTCTAATTAGTGTTGGGTGATTATTTGAATCTTGTAAGAATTGTAGTTCCAACTCTTTCAAAATTCACATTTCTAACAACTTGAGGTTTTCAATTTTTAAAATTTTTAGGTTTTTGGAAAACCTATGCAGTTTTCTCTCTATCTTTTTTTTTTCCCCCCTTTTTTTCAAATTTCATTCATTTAGGTTCCTTATAGATTGATTATTTCAAAACCATAAAAAGATGTGATTATATCTAATGGTTCTTTAACCTAAATAACCTCGCCATGTTAGAATTTTTTGTTGGTTCTAAATTCGTTCTTGAATTAGCAAAGAGTTTGACATAGAGTTTTTATATTGCAAACAAATACATGCAAATAAATAAATGAAAGACACATTCACATAATTCATAGCAACTGAACTTGGGAGGAATCATCATTCTTTCTTTTATAATATATATTGTAAATGGTGGTGGGGACTACATTGAAATGACATAAATTCCTAGGACTCCAATGTGAGAATCTTGAAAATTTCAAGTTATGGATTACACTACTTTATCGGCTCATAACTTTCAAACATGAATTTTGATTTGCAAGATTTCACAAGAAAAATTATAGCTCTTGACAAGATATTTGCAAAGTTGTATTTCATGCTTTATCAAAGGTGATTTGACCTTTTTTGTTGAATGTTTTAGTAATTAGGATTTGAAATGTCAATTTGATTCCCAACTTTTCATTTGGCCATAACTTATGGTTTAGATTTCCAAATGGGGAATGTCACCCTATTTTAATTATCTATTATTTAAGACCCTTCCAACATTTAGAAAGACACTTGATTTGAACAAGGCTTTGTCCCCAAAAAATTGTTCAAAAAATCAAAAACATTGCAAGATTCCAACTTTTAACATGGGAACCCATTGGGGAGTGACGCAAAGTTCATTTTCTCACACTTGTGAAAGTATTCTTGAATGCTAGGACACTCTTTTGATTCACCCCTTTTGTAATGCCTTAGCTTTAGTTGTAAGCCCAAGGTTATGTTGCAACAAATAAATAACACATTTGTTCTATTACAAAACCACAATGAGCTCCTAAAGATAGATTGAACCACCAAAAGAAGACAATAAGTTGAGTAAGCAATAGATCCTAAAGGAAAGAAAATGATGATATAATTATTATTACAATGAGTTCATCTTTCCAATACATTTGATCTTGCATCTCAAGTCTCCAAAGTAATACATTAAAAAAATCTCTATTTTAAATAACCAAATGTTAAAACAAAACATAATAGACATCATAGAAATGCAATATTGATTGAACTTTTGTTTCCCTATTTAGGTCAAAGAAAAACATGATTGAACATGTGAATTCACTTGACAAAGGTTATAGTTTAAAACTACCATAATTGTCAATTTCAATCATTGTCATTTGGTTATTTTTATTTTAAAAATTTTACAATCAATCCACCTCCCCCCATTGCCTTAGTTTCCACCAATCTCCTTAATGCTAATACATATGCAAACCTTTCAAGCCATATAGACTCACTTGGAAAAGCCCAACATGAGGTTGTTCCCATTTCAAAGAGAATACCAAATAGAGAATAATAATGGTCCCTTTGTCCTCGTAGAAGAAAAAAGGATATGTAGTTTTGTATTGCAAAGATTAAATAACCTTGTATATGATTGCAAATCATCAAATTGGACATCAACAAGTATTTCCATTCACAAGATCATTGAATTTTATGGGCACCATTCAAGCCATTGGAAAAGACTCTCGTAGTAGCTTTCTCCATGCCTATTACACCCATCATTGCATTAATCATCCCTCTTGCAATAGCTTGGAAAAGCTTTCACACACAAAACTAATGATCCACAAACACTTTCAATTCAACACTTCACTAGGAGATTGTTGTTCTCTCTTTCTACTAGAACATACATGTTGTCACCATTGTGATGATGATGTAACATAAGTGAGTGGGGTCTTTCATTGTGTTTTGTCATCAAGGCCAACATAGACTCAAGTGGAGTTTCTATTTCCCTTCAATGCAAGAACCGGCCACAAAATGTTGCAAACCAAACTGGAGTTCATGCAAATGTGCAAGATTTTTCAGTTGGTGGTTCTCTTGTTTGCACGGTTCTTTCAACCATTCACCGGAGTGGTTCCTACCACGTCAGGTTTTTGAAGCTTTCACCTTAGGCGATTAAGTGAATATATGCCTTGATATCTAACCGCTGGAGGTCTCTTGCAATTTGTATTAACCACTCAACACTAACTATCTACTATGTGACAAATTGGTGCCTTATGGGTTTAGGATGAAGGAAGTTGTAGCATTACTTCTTATATATATATATATATATATAGAGAGAGAGAGAGAGAGTAAGCCTATGATACTTATGATGATTTTCAACATGTCAACTTCATATTTTCACAAAAATTAATTTCACTATTTTGAGGATTATTTAAGAACAAAGCTGACCTTACGTAAGGTAGTAGCAAGTGATGATCTTGGAGAGTAGTACCTAGTGGCCTCATCAGGTCCACCTGATGTCTGCTGTTGAATCTAGGGCAATTTATTTTGTTGCCTAAGGTCCACTAAACTTCTTTTCCCCTTGTGATATGTGCTAGGTACTCACTGGTGTTGGCCAGTTGCTGAGTTTTGACCCGGTTAGCAAGCTATTTGTTAATAACCTATCAGTCGGTTCTTGATTTTTTAAAACTGGTTAGATTGATAGCCTACCTGGATGCCTCGATACCTGGTATTATCATCCATGCAGGTTATCAATCTTTAAATACTAGTTAAACAACAGAATAAATATGATTTTAATTTAATTTTTAAAAACCCTATAACTGATGTATAACCAGTGGTTATTAATTGATTATTTGATAACCTACCCTTATGCATAATCATCAGTTATTACCCTTTTTTTTTTATAACTTACTTGGCACCCAATTTCGTTTTTGATATTGAAATTGATAACCTGTGTGGTTTCAAAAAAATTCAATAAATAACCTACCCATGGGCTTGACCCAATGGAAAGCAAGAGGAGAACATTGCCATGAACCTAAACATACATAGATCTTGATGTTCAGCAAGTGAAGGGTTCTTACACAAACTCCTTAAGAATGAGAGGGATAGCATGGAATGAGGGGCTGCCCTTCCCCTTTGTCAAACATTGGCCTAATTTGGAAGGAAGAAGGAACCTACTAGGAGGCCCTTACCAATTTGCAAGGTACCTCCCGGTGTGCTTGAAAGTTGTGCCAACGGAAGTAGTACCTCCAAATAGATAGGAAAAATTAGGTCGATCTTTTCAGTTGCCTACCATCAATTTTCTTCTTAACACCAATGTTATTAAACTTGCACATTATGAAACTTCTAACTTAAGTTCATTTGTTGATTTTTTAAAATAGAAGTTTAATAATGTGCAAGTTCAAAGATATGTATAAAAGGGAGCAACCTTGTTGATCCTTCAGTGTTTCCATTCCAGAAGTCTATATAACCCACCCATCTTCCTTGTGGGTTGAACATATCTCCAAGGTCCATTTTCATGTGCAAAAGTTGCGAAGAAGACTTGCTTTTTGTATGCCTATATCAGACTCTCTACCCACCATAAGAAATAGAGATTATTGTTATTTTTTAATTTGGCAAATGTTCAGGTTTGGTTCTTTAGCGTAGAAGTAGGTGGAACCTATATGTGCTGGAGAAAGTTTTGCATTACTCCTCCTCAATGGCATAAAAAATGTCAAATTTACACTGAATGATTTCACTTTTTTCCCATTTTGTCTCCATTCTACATAGTGACAACGTGCAAGAACCTATGGTCTAAATATAGTGATTTCAACTTTTTTTGTTCCCCTTGAAATATGGTGACTTTGGGGGAATTTTTCCCAAAATAATTCTTTGTACAAGTCATAGTCCCCCCTTTTTTGGTTGCCAATTGGAGAAACTTCACCACCACATATCAACACCCATATGACCTATATGAAAATATGAAAATTTATTGATTTTTGGTGATGACTGCAATATCTTCTTCAACACAGATTCGAGTTGAATGTTTTCTTCAATAAATGAAATACTACTCCCAAGACCAAAAAAAATATGACATTGAAATTATGTTTTGGGAGTTTAGTTGAATGAATGTTGGTTTTTGAAAGAAAAAAATATCAAGAAGTGCACATAATGTTTCAATAAGTCATCAAATCCAAATTGTAATATTTGCAACAAATTTGATTTGTGCTCTTGAACAACATCCTTTGCTTGTAAATCAATCATGGGATACTATTACACTCATACAATATGTGCCTATACAACTTTGTATCTAAGACAAACAACATACACCAAGATTGTGATCATGAACATCATACATGAAGTCAAAAGACCCCGACAAAATGTTAGTCTATAATCACATAGACCAACCATTTTTTCATCAAAATTTGAAATAATATTAACATGAGTGTGATTGCAAAATAGACGGGAAAAGGAAAACACAATCGAGGGCATCATGTGGAAAATAAACATGTATTCAATGTGGCAGATTGAAAAAATTAGAATATGGCCATGTTCATCAGATGGCCATATAAGATCAACCAAGCTGCTTAAGGACACTACCCTTGTTGCTTAAGGATCACTACCGTCGTGTCGTCACCAAATATGATTTGCACCATGGGTCCTTACTTTGAAGACTATCAAATAGAGCTAGCTACAAGCAAATATTAAATCCAACATGTTGAAATAGCTAACCGAGTTTTTTTTCATTGCCCTCCCTTGCTCTAGGAATGGATTATAAAAACTTGAGTTGAGATCCCAGGCCCCTGATCCCACCATTACCATAGTGCATCATGGCATCCCTCCATGCATGCATGCCTAAATTGCAAGTCTATCTGGCTCCGGTTCTCAAGCCAGTTATTAACTATAAAGTTTTCAGTTTCAAGGTATGCATTAACTGGACATGGTTAGGACCTTTACTTACTTACTTACAATTTAGCGTCATTAAGTGGGCCAAACATCGCCCGGGCTAGAACGCAATTGATGTTAAGTCTGATGAAGCAATTCAGATCTAACTGTCTGACATTGCACTAATAATTTAGCAAGGATGCCTTGTTGTTGACAACTTAGCAATTCAGCCAAAGGTGTGATGGCAGTTAGTGGCAATGAACCTCTAAACCTCTCTCGAACACTTTGATAAGCAGGGCAAACTAACAAGAAGTGGTCCTCATCCTCAACCACACCCAAGTTGCATAATTTGCAGTAATGCTGCTGCACCGGCACCTTCACTAGCTTGACTTGCCTTCCTAGCTTAATCTGCAGCTTGTGATTCGCACAACAAAAATGTGCCAAGCTTATCCTAAGATGTGCATTGTCTACCCTGAAGAGGTATTCTTTGTACCCATACTGCGCTAAGCTATTCAACCCCAGATAGGCTCTCACCCTGCTGGAGTCAGCTACAACCACTTGATGGTGTACAATGTATTGCCTTTTAGCCAATTGCTTGAGGCGAGCACATGGTGGCAGCTGATCGCTATCGATGCACAAATTGTATGTCGATAGTCGTTCATCTACTTGTGCTAGCCAGCAAGCAGGCAATCGACTCTTTCTACCCACAGCACTCTGGTTCTTGAGTAAGACTTTTCGCCTGGCTACAAGCAACTGCAGCTGTACATCATAAGCTAGCCTGAGCATGCAATCTGAGTCTACTTCAGAACTGACACGTGAGAGAAAGAGCATGGTCTGTTACCACCAAAACATTTTTAGGGGAAACCTGCCAAACTCTGCCAACACGACGTAACTGGATGTTGTGGTGCTGACCCCCAGCGACAACTTCAGAAAAGCCCGATGAACCACCTCTAACTGTTCGTGTGCCATGTGGTCTAACTATACTTCACACCCATAGCTAAGCACTAGTTTGACTAGTGCATCAAACAATTGGCATTATAATGTTGGGTCAAAGATGTGCAACTCTGCGCATCTGCGCCGCAATGCAAAAATTGCCTTTTTCTCTGACATTGCTAACCGATGTATTGTCGCTTGCATACCTGTTGTGATGTGCAGCTCAACACCTAGATACTTGAAAGAGTTTAGTTGTTTTATAACTTTGCCCTCATACTGAAAAGCCTGACACACAGACTTGCGTGCTTCAAACACAACAACCTTGGTTTTCTTAACATTCACAGTCAACTGACGCTCACAGCAAAAAGCTTGCAAGACATCCAATTGCTTCTGCAATCCAGTAGGAGTGTGTGACATGAGAGCTAAGTCGTCTGCATACAAAAGCAAACGAACAGCTAACTGTCCCAACATTGGTGGTGTGTCACCCTCCAAAGCATTCAACCGTTTCTTTAGGCCATCTATGAAGAGGCCAAATAGGAGCGGGCTGAGGAGGCATCCTTGCTTCACTCCGATGCGGTAAAGGAAAGTGGGCGTGAGCCCCTCCTCAGGATGGTGTAAGCAGGCCTAGTCTTGACGGTACATGGAGCGCAAGCACTCCAGTATCTGCCCATTGAAGCCAAGTCCCTCCAGCACCTACCACAACGTCCTTTGGTACTATATCAAAGGTTTTTTTGAAGTCCACAAAACAAGTGTATAACTTTTTTTTTCTGAAATCTGGCTTGTTCGGTCAAAGTGCGAAGAATAAACAAGTTATTTGTTGTCTTAAAGTCCTTTCTGAAACCAATTTGTCCCTTTGCGTGTAAATCATTGGTCTCCACCCATTGACTGATGCGGGACTCAAGAATCATTGCAAACACTTTGGCTAAGAATGGTCCTATTGCGATCCCCCTGTAATTATCAAACTGACTACAGTTCCCCCCTTTGTACAGTGCATGTATGATCCCAACAGAGAGTGATTCACAATAGCCCTCGCGTAGAATTTTGTTAAAAGCAATCAATAGTGGTTGTTGCAGGGCAGTAGTCGCATCCAAAAGGAACTTTGGTTTGATGCCATCAATGCCTGCAACTTTGTGTCGTTTTAGCTTTTTGAACGTTTGCTGTACTTCAACTAGTGTGATGTCAACATTCAACTGTTTGCAATCAATACCATTGGGTGGAAAGGAGACCACCTCGGCTTGAATAGCGGCACCTATCATAGCTCTCGTTGTGGCTGGTGCCACCGGAGGCTGGAGCAGTTGCTAGAAGCCATACCTGAGCGCTTTGTTGGTGATGCCATTGACACCCTCAATGCACTTGCGGTACCGCTTCCAAAATGCTACAGGATCTGCCTTCGCTAAACCACATAGTTGTTTAGCCTTGAGCACATCATAAACATGTTTCTTCCTTTTGTATAACTGTTTCATTTGCTTAAGTCTGACCTGCCTATCTGGGTGCGCATGTGACAATTTAGCAAATTGGCTTTTGGTCTAGCAACATTCTGTGTTAAACCAGGGTTTGTGGCTGTGCTTTATTGCTTTTCCTAAGGCCACTTGTCTATTTCCAAACACTTCTTCTGCAGATTGTATGATGCATTGTTGTAACAAATTAACTGTTGTTTGTACGTCAAATGCATCAAGTACATCTGGGCTTGCCTAGACACTAATGTTATGCTGTACACTCCTGCTAAACTCGGCTACTTTGGTAGTGTGTGAGGTGACTTTCCGTCCCTTTACTCCCGGTTCTACGAGGTGATTATGCATGAAAGCACAAATGCTACTAATGAAGGAAAAATACAAGTGTAATTCTAGAAGTTAGATTACGTTTGTAGTTGAAATTAAGTAGCCCACCTTTTATGCATCATTTATGATTAGAACTGATGGATATATATTTCCAAGTTCACCCACTACACATCCTAGGACTTCATGTCAAATTGTCATTTAATTAAACTAATGCTTAAGGATTCAAGACCATGTCCAACATAGCTGCAGACCACTAGTTACTTGAAATGTTATTCCTCACACATATGTCATTCAAATCCGGCTTGCCATAGCTTTTTAGAAAGTTAATAACAAGGTGCATCTTGCTACCAAATCCTAGGCTCTACAGTTAAACCAGCAAGAAGTTATGCTACAAAACCCGAGAGGGTTTTACAAAGGTGATAATTCAACTTGCTGCAGACCATCAGTCACTTAAAACATCATTTCTAACACATACATTGTTCAAATCCTGCTTGCCTTAGTTCATTGGAAAGATAATTACAAGGCGCACCAACCTACCAAATCTTAAGATCTGCAGCCACACCAGTAAGGAGTTATACTACCAAACCCGAAAGGTTTTTTATGAAGACAGTCGGTTCAACTTGACTGCAGACCCTCAGTCACTAAAAACTTCATTTCTAACACATACCTTATTCAAATCTGGCTTGCCTTAGCTCATTAGAAAACTAACTACAAGATGCAACTTGCTATTAAATTTCAAGATCTGCAGCTAAACTAATGAGAAGTTATGCTATGAAACCCGAGAGGGTTTGTGAGACTTTTCTCAAGTTTCAACCTTCCAACACTATCACTACCCACCTTCATCCCTTTAACACTATTACAAGATTTTAATTCTACTTTCCTTCCTTCTTCCCCCTACTAAGACTAATCATTATTTGCCTCTTCAAGAAACTTGTGGAAAACAAGTATTCAAGATTGCGTGAAAATTCCTCCGAGGTAAGAGAGCCCCCAATGATCCGAGTCCGCCTTTTAAAGAGAAGGAAAAGGGAGATGAAGGTGGATCCAAAGCTTGGTGGCCAATGGAAGGTTCCATGCTTGGTGGCCAATGGAAGGTTCCAAGCTTGGTGGCCAATGGAAGGTTCCAAGCTTGGTGGCCAATGGAAGGTTCCAAGCTTGGTGGCCAATGGAA
>Ga0116229_10002774_pt1 | contig 28541 bp, 19 predicted proteins | sample S1TSphgellanicum_3_FD_87313 | JGI IMG/M metagenome (GOLD analysis project Ga0116229, IMG submission 87313) | Host-associated microbial communities from peat moss isolated from Minnesota, USA - S1T2_Fc - Sphagnum magellanicum MG | ecosystem: Host-associated > Plants > Peat moss > Unclassified...
CTTGTGACAAGAACCTTGGAGAGTTCTTGATGTTGTGTTTTGTGTTGTGAGCATTATGTTGTACTTTCCTTTCAATAAAGATTTATGTTTGCACTTGAGTAGATCTCCTATTTGTTAACAATAGTGTTATGGAAAGTCATTTGATGAAGCTTAAACTTTGTTTTTAAAAATGTAGAAAACACATAATAAATGTTTTAACCCAAAAAAATGCCTTTATGGTATTTTTAGGATTGATTTTGGGGTTCATAGTTTCTAAGGAAGGAAAAATATTAGACCTTAAGAAGGTTTAGGCAATTTTTAATATGCTTGGACCTACAAACCCACAATAGATTCAGGTCTTTAATGGTATGGCTCAATTTTATAGATGTTTCATCAAGAACTTTGCCTTTATCATGGCACCAATCACAAAGTTGATGAGGAAGACATAACCTTTTATCTAAACCATAGAATGTTAAGAAACCTAGGATTAGATTAAGAAGAGATATATGGAAGCACCAATTATGATACCTCCAAATTGGTAGTTGGAGTTCATGTGCACATAGATGCATCTTTATTCGTAGTAGGTGTAATGTTAGCACAAAACCCAACTAGAAAGTATGACCAACCTATAGTATATGCCTTTAGACTACTAAATAAAGTAGAGCATAATTATATTATTACACAAAGAAAAATATTAATAATGGTTTATGCTTTGTATAAGTTCAAACATTTTTTGTTGGGAAATAAATTTGTTTTTTATGTAGACCACATGGCTCTTGTATATCTAGTCAACAAACCACAAGTGTCTGGAAGGATAGCCAGATGGTTATTGTTATTTTTGGAGTATGAATTCATAGTAGTCTATCAGCCTAGTAGAACACATGAAGTAGTTGATGTTTCATCCAAATTTCTAAATAGCTCAAAACCATTGGGAATTCTAGATCACACTATGGATGCATCACTATTTTTTATAGAACCTATATGGATGTAGGAAGTAAGGAGTTACTCATAGATAGGTTAAATGTTAGAAACTCTGAATTTAACTTTAAAATAAAAGTTAATCAGAAAGACAAAACCTTTACTTTGAAAGAGGGAAAATGTACATAGTGGGACAATACAACAAATTGCGCAAATGTTTAACCACCTCAGAAACACTAATTGTTCTAAAGGAACTACATGAAGGAGTGGTAGGAGGACATTGCTGTAGATATTATTGCAAAGAAAATTCTAGATGTAAGTTATTGGTGGCCAACTCTATTAAAAAATACTAGTGAATTTTGTAAAAGTTATGACAACTGTCAGAAAATTGGAGGACTAAAAACAAAAAAGTCTAGCTAAATTGGTAACAACACTTTTAGGGGAACCTTTTACGAAGTGGGGTCTAGATTTTATAGGTCCAATTAAACCAACAAGAAGAATAATAGGAAACAGATATATTTTAGTACCTACATATTATGCAACCAAGTGGGTAGAGGCAAAAACACTCAAAACCAATACTATAGTAGTCACAACTAGATTTTTGTATGAGTATATCTTGACTAGATTTGGATTTCCTTGCACCATAGTCATAGATCAAAAAGTACATTTCATCAATGATATAATTAAATATCTAACAGAATAATTTTTGTTAAAGCACATTAGTTCTACCACTTATTACCCATAGGGAAATGGACAAGTAGAGTATGCTAACAAAAATATTGGTAAATTATCGACCAAGTTAGTCAATGAGAAGAGAACAGACTAAAATGAACATTTGTTCACAATTTTATTTTCGTACATGATAACTTATAAGGTGGCAACAAAGTACACACCTTACTAGTTAGTTTATGGTCTACATCTTCTAATGCCAACAAAATATGTTCTACCAGCTATTAGTGGGGACCACAAAGATGCAAAACCCACTAGAATACAAACTACCATAATTGCAAAATTGGATAAGTTACAAGAGTTTAGATTGGAAGCTCAGAAAAATGTTGGAAAAAACCAATGGAACACATTTGTGGAGTCAATAGAAACACATAGAGAAAATTTTCCAATTTGGAAATTATGTTATTTGGTTTCCCAAGGGAGAAAAGACACATTTGGGAAAATTCAAGAAAAGATGGTTTGGTTCATTCAAGGTACAATATTACTTACTCAATAACAATGTTTTTCTTATTTTTATCAACAATTTTGAATCAAACCCAATTTTGGTCAATGTTAACAAGTTGAAACCTTATTGTGGATTAGACATTGAAAAAAATTTAGAGTTTAGAAAATCAAAAGTCCTTAAAGTCTATAGTTTCTAACCATAGAAAAGAGAAATTTAATGAAGATAAAAAAACATCAATGATCATAGATACTAATCAAATAGTTGCATTAGACAAAGCCTTGGTGAATTTAATGAGTCAACAAACTATGATATTACTTAGAGACCATAATTACAAAATTTCGCAATCACTAAACTATAAATCAGACAGGCCTATCACATCAAAACAAAATTTTGTCGATCTAATGACTCAGCATAGGATAGAAGAATTTTGTAGTGTAAAAAACACCAAGTCATCAAATTTAGAGTTGTTATTAGAACAACTTAGTGCCACATCTACAAAGTTGTTAGGTCAATAGGCATTAATTGTAGCCCATATTAATGTTAGTATAAACTTATAAAAAAGTCAACAAGTGTAAAAAAACCATAAAAGGGTCAAATCATTAAGACACTAACCCAAAAAGCAAAAAATGAAACATCATTACACAAAACAAGATGATGGCATTTCAACAGTCTGCAAACAATACAATGTCTTTTCATTTTCGATTTTTACAAACAAGTTTTTATCAATTTTTGTTTCCAGAATGAGCGTAAAAAAAAACTTTGTTGAGAAGTTGCAAAGAGAATCTAGAGAGAGATTATAGAAGTTGAGAATAGAAAAACAAGAGAGACAATAAAAAGAACAAAAAATTTCCAACATTTTGCCTTTGAAGTCTAGGTCTTTAGAGAGAAGTCATCCATTTCCATTTCATGTCTATTCTTCTTTTTCCTCTCAACAATATTCTTTGTTGTCTAAATTTGAGAATTTTTTGAAGCAATTAAAAAAAATGACAGAAATTATAAAAAAACTTTGAAGAGGTACAACTTTGGAAAGCCCATAAGAGAGGTAGGCACAAGTGAACAAGTTGGTACAATTTCCATTTCTAATTCTAAATAGGAGAAGCAAAGGGACGATTTGCAACCACATCAAGAAGCACCATCACAACATCAAGAGCATACACAGGAGAAGACTCCATAAAAGGTCCACATTCTAAACAAGAAGCGCGACAAGAAAGGAACATAACAAATAATGGTTGTTAATTTGCGAAGGAAGAAGGTTCAAACTCATTAAGATGATGAGGTTAGGTACATTTTTACTCCTATAGAACAAAGTTATACTAACAATATGAAGAACATTATTCTTTGGATAAGTTTTGGAAAGGAGAGAAAATGGGCAAATAGAGCTGGTTTGGTAGGTTTGTTTAAGGTTGAATGGAAGATTCCTTGTCATAACATTATGGTTGAATTTTTGAACAATTGGAAATTGGATTCTAAGCATAATAGAATCAAAATTATGATGGCAAAAGAGCAAAGAATTATAGATCAACATTTGTTGGCAAATTTTTTAAAAATTTGCCATAAAGGAGAGATAGAGGCAAATTAAGCAGAAATGTCAAATGTTGAAGTAGCACTAGCAGACATAGCTAATAGAGTCCCAAATACATACAACACCAATGAAGGGTGGGTTGTAAGGAAAATGAAATCAGAATATGCCAATATAATTGTTGCAATTTTGCCCATTATTTATCAGAAAGACAAAGTACAATATTTTAACAATAAATCTACTGTGATGATCTCCAAAGTAGATCATGGAAAATCTATCAATTGGGTTGCAATTATATATTATCAATTGGTCAAAGAAAAATGTGAAAAATGTTAGAAGAACATGATTCAAGGAACAACCCAAAAAAAACCCAAAAAGGATGTATGCATTTCTACTATTGTCATAGAAGGTTTGTTTCAAAAATGGCTTCCAATCCAAGGAGTAGAACCATAGGAAAAGAAGAAGACATAGTAGCCACATGAGGATAGGAGGAGGAAAGAAACTATGAGAGAAAGGTTTATAAAAAACAAAAGAGCTTTAAATCATGCACATATTTCTCTTAAAAAGGATAAACAACCAGAGACAAGGACAACTAGAAGAACAATTTTGATGTCTTAGTCTAATGATGATGAAAAGATATAAACTTTGTTAAAGAGGTAGAGGACAAGAAGATATTACAATGAGGGGCTATGTTAATCCTCAACAAATAGTAAAGTTGTTGAAGAAATAATAATAATAGCAACAAAGACAAAAGGAGAAATCAATATTTCCTAAGTCTAATGTAAGACCACATATCTTTCCAAAGCAAAAGAAGAGATTAGTTGGGCAAGAGCATTAAAAATGGCCCAAGAGGGAACCATAATTTCAAACCCAGAAGGAAGTACAAGAATAGATATAAGATCTGGAACCAAATATACCAAAAGTGCAAAACTTTGTTCCAATACCACAGAATAATGAAAGTATGCTACCTTCAAGACCAAGTTTTGCTACATGAACAATTGTATTTGGAGAAATATGGACTTCACATAGAAGTTCACATTTTTCATATATTAGTTCCAAGGGACAAACTCCTAGGTTTCATACACCAAGGTATGTACAAAAGGGCTAGAAGTAGACTTGGATGAACATAGGAAGGCTACCAGTATGTTTCAAAAGGCAATAGAATATAGCACACAAATGACCAACATTTTGCTCAGAATTTCTAATCTAGAAATAAAAAATAAACAAATTATAGAAAAGAATGACCAATTTGTTCAAAATTTACAAGGGGCTTTGGAGAAGGAACAAAAGCTCAAATCAGAGTTGAAGGTCAAGAAGCATGAGAATAATGAGGCATTGGAAAAACTGCAAATAGTTAGACAAAATATTAATAACATGGAGAAATACAACAAGGATTTAAAGAAGATTAAAGTGGAAAGAGATTTTTTGCAGGCAACTTTGATGTAGACAAATGCCAATTACTTGAAGTTGAAGACAAAGAAGGATTTTCTGAGTGTGGAACACAATAAACTTCAAAGAGATTACAAGAATATGGAGCAAATTCTTTTGAAGTAGCAAAAGGAGTTAGAGGAGCTTAGAGTGGATATTGGTAATGTATACCTATTCAAAAATGAATTACAGAGGTAATTTAACCAAAGGTAGGCAAAAATGGACAAAAATTTACATAGGTTGCACAAAAGCTTTTTATGAAAGGTTGCAAAAAGTTCTAGAGGAGGCCTAGGGAATCAAGCCCTTCAATTATGACAATGTTTTCAAAAAAATAATGAACTTGAGAAATAGCATAGTTTGCTTCAAGTAAAACCCAAGGCATTAACAATGGAAAAGAAGGATGTAAATTTGTGGTGGGATGTAATGCAGGATATAGTCTAAAAAAATATTGGAAAGGTCTATAGAATGTATAAGACATGAAAAGTTTTATAGGCATAAGATATTTCAAATGGAAAAGGTCATACCATCATTTCAGTATGAACCTTTAATCCTCATTCTAGAACTAAAAATCTCATATGAAGAAGAAGAGAGAGGGAATATTTATGGTGGAAGACTATCAAGGACAAGAATAGAAGAAGAACTAGCAAACATTGAAGAGGAAAGGATAGTTCTCAAAGGGAGTATGGGGGTATGAAATATGCATTATAATAAAATTTAGAACCATTAAAATTTGTTTTACAGGAGGTTACTTCCCAAGAGTATGCATTTGCAGCCATAGAAATAGGATAGTAGATACAAACAGAAAAACACATAACTCAGGAAGTACATGAGGATCAAAATTGAGTTAATGTCAAAGTTGTAACAACAAGAGCAGATTCATATTACATCAAATTTGGAGTCACAGCAACAACTACAAGTCATATCAAAGTTGCAATCACAAGAGTAGACAACAATAGATCATCAAATAAATGCATAACTAACAATGAAGGTACAAGAATAGTAACAACAAATTTTAAATACAATAGATAATCATCCATTGATTCAATCTAAAGTACAACAAGCATAGACAAATCAAATTATAATACAAATATATTAGACTATAGTATAACAAAATCAACATTAAATTTCTGACTCATAAAATCAGGATCAACATTAAATTTAACTTTTTAAACCAATTTACATAGTTTTTATAATCCTCTGTCTTACCGCGGCTGCTGGCACGGGAGAGCGTCCCTTTGCTGACATTATTACTAGTATTCGATACTGGGTGATCATTTTTTGGGAAGAAGAGGATTGTAGGATTCATTTTTGGGAAAACATTGAGTTTTGGGGAATATGAAACAAAAGTATTTTGTTTTCTGGAAAAGTTTCAATTCCATAGCCAAATTTGTTGTTTTGATGTTGTTTTTCATACTTTCATAACTAGATTAAAGTTTTGAATTTAGATATGAGTAGATTTGAATGAATAGATTTTATTAGTATTAGTTTCATTACATGTTTTAGTCTAGATTTATATCAAAATATAGAATAAAAATTCTATATTTACCAACAATTTCACATTCGACTATTTTTGGCAAATACAAAGTGCGAAACTCATCATAACCTTCCATAAATGCAACTTCACATCCCACTATTTTTGCCATCTTGTGAGAAAACTTGGTCTTTATTGACCCGCAAGTGGTTCTCATGCAAAAGGTGAAAATCTACAATTCAAAAAATTAATCCTCACCTAGAACTTTTGAACGGACATAATTGCCCTTAAGAGTCCCAAATATTCAAACCTAACATGATGAGGATTAACTTTTGTTCATCTCAAAGTTCTTCATTAAACCTAAACTTCACCACAATCTCTAATCAAGATTGACCAATTTTTGACATTATGACTTGATATTCATGGTTGTCTACAAATGAAAAGTTGTGTGTAGGGACCTTCCAATACCAACAATTATTGGTCTACATGAACATGCACAAGTAAGAACTTTTCATAGTTGCATCTGCAATCAAAGTCCCACAACCTTTCCCAATCATATCCAAGTATTCATAGACCTCATACTATATTTGGTCACTTACAAAAGAGGTTACATTTGTTACCTAGGCAAGTTCACTATAATTTAAAGAGTTTTTTTTGTGATTATATTTTGATGGGAGAATGTGTCCATTGGGTTTAAGTGTCTTTCATATAATAGCCCTTATTCATTTCCCAATTTGTTCATTTGTGAAAGTAAATTTACTATGGACAATTTGTTAATAGTGCCTAATTTGTAGTGACAACATTCACTATATTGTTGTTGCTGGTAGTAGGACCTTTATTGCTTGGAAACTATGTATCACCATTGTCATGCATCCTTAACTAGCCATACAAGTAAATATTTTTTGTGTCATGGTTATCTTTTTTATCCTAGTAACTCATTTAGGTGAAGTAATGTTGAAATCTTAAGGATCGTTAAGAGAAACTTGTTTGTTAGGTTGTTGTGTGTGTTCTTTTAGCAATTGTCCCTCCGCTTGTAACTTTGATCCCATTGCGTGGATATGGAATTCCCAAGGATTTACAAGATAAAGTTTTCAAATTCACTTATGAAGGACAACCAATAGAGTTAAGACATGGTAGTGTGGTCATAGTTGCTATCATTAATTGTTGTACAAATATTTCTAATATGCAAATATGATGTTTATGATAGGTGGAGTTGAACTTTAGGTTTATTCTTACATAATTGTAGCTAAAAATTGCTCAATTTGAATAGTTGTTTCAAATTTTTATTTAGTTTTAATCCAACTAATGGCATTTCGTAGATGTTTGGCCACTTGCATTAGGATTTTTGGTTGATTGCAGATATGTGCATGCTACCATTAAAATGCCATTACATGGTGCATCAAAGTTTGAACACTTGCCTCACAAAGCTTAGCTTCTTAATGTGGAAGTGCTTCATTTGGAACCAATGACTAATATGTTGTTGGGTGGATGGTGAATAGGTGAAGCCTTGGATAAAAACTAACCTTGCTCCTGGTTCCTAAATTGTCACCAAGTACCTTGTGAAAAGGTCTAATTGGCTATGGCATGGCTTGGATATTAATATGCAAAAAGAACAACAATTGATGTGCTAATGTGGATTTCTTGAAAAAATGCAAAGAATGTGGGCCTTGTAATTTCTTTAATCACGATCCATAAAATTTCATCACTTTGCTATTAACCTTGCCCAAACATCTAGAATATTAACATCATACTCAACTAGTTAAAGCACAATACTCTACATGGATAAGTATTATCACAAAAATCCACATTTTTCACACAAAAAACACCTTTTCATGTTACAAATTAACCTCAAGTTGAGTTGTGGTAATTATAAATGTTTTCCTTTGCCCAAAAAAAGGAAAAATAATATTTTAAATTATATGTTCATTGAGCCTTTCCACTTTCAACCTCTATCTAAACCACCCCAAAAATATCCCAACCATTATCCCACTTCCCATCTTCCTTTGCCTCCCAATAACCACCTATATATTCATATGTGTTGTTTGTGTTTCCCTTGTGAAACACCGCGGTTGCCATCCAACCTCCTACTCCATCCAAGCCTATCACAAAAACACATCCACACACAATTTTGGCTTTTAAAAACACATTGTTTCTTGCATCTAACCAAACCTCTCAATACCCCTCATAATTGGCAACAAAATCTCCCTTGGCAATTTTTTAATCAGCAACACAAAAGACAAACTAGAAGTCCATGCCTATTATGACTCACATGTCTCTACTTTCTTTCTATGCGTAATTTCTCTGCATTTGCATCATCATATTCACCATTCTCCAAATGACGTTAATCAAGTTGTAGCCTTGAGTTAGTTGGTGGCAACTTCTCCTGCACAATTCAAATATTGGTATATCATATTAGAAGCTACTACTCCATAAACATGAATTCAATTGGACAAAAATAAAGATCCAACTTTCAACCCATTCCCAATTCAAGTCATTTGCAAAATCAAGCAAGAAATGCAGGACATATATTCAAAATGAATCAAGTATCTTAAGCCCTAGGGTGAGCTCATTCAATGTTATAACAATGTTGTAAGATCATATTGTGTAATGTTTTCAAGAGGATGGACACGCCTCCACAATTGGATTCCTTTAGACATTGGATCATAACTCTTGTGCCTTGCACCAACATCCCCCATTATGTAGTACATGGCCTCCTCCCACTTACCAAAAAATGTTGCTAGCTTCCCACCACTTTTGTTATGCACAAATCCTTGCACTTGTTTTGGATATTTATGAATACATGATAACATATTCATTACCTCATTGCAAACTTAAGGGGCCATAATTGGCAATAATAGTCGTGCGAAAACTACTTTTCATAAGTTCATATGGAATAGACATGAATGTCATATGCCTATTTGTATTATTTAGACACATATGTTGTATGTGTATTCATGTTGTTTACGTTGTGCACACTACTTTCATGTTTAAATAATGTATGACATTCATGTTTAAACAATATGAACCTATGAAATAACAAATTTCACATGGATTTGGAATGAACCCATGAAGCTTGTAAATTTGTGATGTTATGAACAAATTGCTAATAGCTTTGTCAAAGGAACATGATTATGATACGTGTTGTACCATAAAATGACGTAGAAGCAATTAATTATCAAAGTCAACTCCTTGCAACAATTCACAAATATGATCACACATATCTATGAGATTGCAAACAAATCTCCAAAACAACACTTTGATGGTAACATGACAATGATCATGTCATAACCTTTTTTTAAAAATAGTTAATCATAAAGTGTCAAAACTTCACCTTGATGAGCTACCATGATTAGGTGAAATTTGACCACACATCTATTTGTATGTGCTTTAGTTTTTACCCCATTGTAAGGTATTGTCAAAATGCAAAAGGACTAGGAGTAGAGTCAACAAGGGGATATTTAGCTAAAACAAACTCTTTGGCTTTAAATACCTAATGAGGATTGTGATCTACAATGGATTGCTCCTTGAACTTGAGCTTGCACAAGAGCTCTCAGTTACTTTGAATGTGCATGGTGCCATAATGATCAACATAAAACTTGTTTAGTATCAAATTGTTTATTGATGTTGTCACTTGTCACATGCATACCAAAACTTGAAAATTAGGGAAGAACCATAAAGGTCATATATTAGGCTTGCTATATGACCAACCATATCAAGGAAATGTCACCAACATTTTATGATGACATGGTTATCCTCCATAAAAAACTGGGAAGGAGGTCAAAAAATATCACAATTACAAAATACCTTGCTCCATTAAAAGACTTCACTATCATCAAATTGAGGTGTAATGGTGCCCATAGGATCAAGTTGGATTGAATGGCCCTATAATTCACTTTTCAAATAATTATCTCCCCAACAATTCCACCCTCAACTTTCACAATGGTAGGCAAGAATCATTGGTTGATGAATGACTTTCCTTGTTAATCCATCTAGGCCAAGGTTAACTTACTTAGAATAAAGCCAAAGTCCCTTAAGCTTAGTGAAGCATGTTTTTGAAATCTACAAAATCTTTTCTTCAACCAATTTGGAAAAATTGTTTATCACAATTCACTTATTTTTACAAAGTTTCCTAATATAAAAGCACAAGACATAAGACATGAGATTAACCTTTTATAAAATGAAATGCACACCCTTATGTGAGCCCTACCAACATAACCATGTGTGATAATTTCAATTTTCAAGAATTGCATCAGGGATATTGGGGTGTGATCAGGCTACTAGGGTTTTTAGAGATTTCATGTTAAAATGAGGAATGATGGTGTGCATGGTTATATGGGGGATTTTTTTGTTTTGAAATTTGATTATTTTCTTCAATAAAAATTGGTAATCAAATCATAGTTTTAGAACTTCAATTACACGATTGGGGGTGAGTAGTCTATAGAGGGTTGGGGTTAAAAGGAAACAACAAAATTTGTAATGTTCGTCACAATGTTGGTCTCATTTTGGTATTTAGTGGATAATCATGCAATCAAAGATGATTTGAGATTCTTGGAACAATTAAGGGGTGTTAATGAAGGGTCCAATGGAGATAGAATAATTTTCAAGCATTATAAAAATGTAGGATTAATTCAAAACAACATAACAATTAAAATGAGTAGGGTGATAGGTTGGCAATTACAATATGGATTTCATGATGAACAAAGTTTTTATTCAAGTTATAGAAAAGCTCAAGGAGGAGCTACGAGTACATGGTGAGTCCTAAGCTATGCCACAATGGTAGTTCATAACTGTGAAATATAAAATGTGTTGGATGGAACGAACTAAGTAATTTGCCTTGTTGTTAAGAGATAGTTAACAAATTGGACCATAAAATCAATGATAATGTCCAACACTAAGAATTGAAGACCATGTAAAAATTGAATTGTTTTTAATTTCATAAAAACCTTTGTAGATAGTTTCAGGTTCATCATTAGAAGTGAGGTCGACGTGCAACAAAATCATCAAGGTACAAAAATTCAGAAAAATTTAATAATACTAAGCTCAAAAGGGTTCGACTTTGAGACAAAGGCACACCTATCACGGTTTGGGATTTTCATCACGAGGGTGTTAGGTCAATGTCAAATTTAGGGACAATTCCTGAGGTGGTTCTTTGTTGATTTGTGCAGCTTGAAGCCCATAAAACACAGTCACATGTATGATGCCATGAATTCAAGGAAAGGAAAAAAATTTCAATCAAAATCAACTTGGTGACGAATGTGTGTAAGATTTGGTATTTCGACATGCATGATTATAATTTATAGGTCAAGGAAAAGGAAGGAAAAATGCAAAGTAATGGTTTAAAACCATGGCAAAAATAAAACCCTAAAATCAATGGAAAAAATGTTTAAGTAAAATTTTATGGGGTAAAAAATGGAAGGAGGTGAAAACGATGTTTTTCCTTCTCTTTCCAAAGGTAGCTAAACATGGAACATTCAAAGGGCCACCAAGCTTGGAACCTTCCATTGGCCATCAAACTTGGAAACCTTCCACTAACCACCAAGTTGGGGTCTTCCTTTGCCTCCTTCCTTTTCCTTCTCTTTAAAAGTGTGAATTTGGATCATTTGTCTCATTCTTTTTTGATGTGATTTTCGATTTGAATATTTAAAAACTTGTTCCTACAACTTTCCTTGGGAGAAGAATAGTGGTTAATCTTAGTAAATGGTGGAAATATGGAAAAAAGATGGGATGATAATAGTACCTTTGAAATAATGGAAATGAGTAAGGGTACATTTGGAGCTTGAAATCTTAAAGAAATTTCGTAAGACCTTTTGAGTTTTGTAACAATTTTTTTTCTTAATTTAAGTGCAGGGCTTGAAATTTGGTAAGCAAGTGTGCCTTGTAATTAAATTTCCAATGAACTAATGCAAGTTAAATTTGGATAACATATGTGATGGCAACAATGTTTTGAATGACTGGGGGTCTATTGTCAAATTTAGCATTATGTCGACTCTTTAGAAGTTAGTTAGGTGGGCGACAATTTAACATAAAATTCTAGGATTTGGAAAGTTTGAACTTTGAAAATATATGTATCAATTCCAAATCATAAATGATGCATAGGAAACAAACTATTTGTTTTCAACTACAATCACGATTTAATATCTATAGATACATTTTGCATTTTTTCTTTCACCAATAGTATACATACCTTTGAGTATAATCACCTCATAAAATCAATAGTAGAGGAACGAAAAATCACCTCACCCCTTGTTAAAGTAATCTATTTCATAAGTTTCACCAAGCAATGGATTGAAAGGTTTACATGTATAACCTTCTATTGAGGAGTACCTTGAGACAACAAATGCTCCTATGCACAAAATCCTCGTAAGACTATCCCCCTACACAAAAAAATATTCAAAATTGAATCCTAAACTAATGGTGCTACTATTTAGAATACTAAAGGTTATTTCACAACAACTAGTTAACTATGATGAACATTGGTAGTTTAACTTTGTTTTATAAGATAGAATGGGGCCCACATGAAAATCTTTTCAAATTTGCACAAAATATCTTCATGGGCAAAGTGGACAATGGACATGCAACCCACTTTTTGCCAGTCAATATGCACTGCTCAATAGGCTTTCTTCATTCCATTTTCCAACATGTTTTTGGGAGAAGGCAACAATTATTGAAAAGCTCACTTTTCAATGGGGTTGAAGTATCCATTACCCTCTTTCCATATTCATACACACGATGAAAGAGGTGGGAATACTCAACATCCTCAAAACACATTTGCAAGGATGAAATCGGCTCATTGAAGTACGCATGTAAGCAAATCTTGCCAAGATACTTGCCAATATTGTCCTTGATCATTGACCACAAAGTCACATTCTTTTCCTTCTCCTTGGGTTGTGGCAAGGACTTCTTTTGATGGACTTTTGGATAATTCAATCCAACTAACTCCATATTGATTTCAATAAGTGAGGTCTATTTATGGATGATCCAAAACTCTCAAGTGAGTCTTTTGTGTCAAAAATCTGTTCTTCATCATGTCTCTTAGCATCACCACTCCATCCATTGTCATTGACATCATATGTTTCAGTATCACTCCCATCTACAACACAATAAAGTAAAATATCATGTGAGCTCAAATTCTTCATATCATTTTTTACAAAAATAAAATCAATGTTAGTCCAAATCACTAGAACAACATATTAGAAGAGATGCAGAAATCTTGGAAAAGTTGCATTAATGACATCACTATGACTGGTCTTGATGTGATTATCTCATGAGCCCTTCATTTACAATTAGCAACATTTGGGCCACTCATTTCCATATGCACATATTTGATGTATACTTACCATAATATTTCTTTAACTAAAGAATATCATCAATCCCCCCTTGGTTTTGCATCTCGTCCACCACATTTGTCTCTAATTCCACCTTGTGAACATGCACCACAATGCAACAAAGTAGTGTGGGTGGAGAAAAATTTAATGAAAATTTTCATTAGATGCAAACTAGTGATTCCAACCACCATATCATTGTCAAGGAAAGCTTTTCAACTTTGTAGGTTGTTACATGTAAACAAATTTGATCATAAGCACACTTTAGTTACTTTGGATGCTTGTTTTCTATGTAGCAAATATGTGGCCCATCTTTCTCTACTGGAAGAGGCTCCTCCTACTTTGCAATTGTGTAAGGTGAACCAAAAATTTAGCATCAGATGATATGATTTGCTTGTCAAACTTACATCCTTCTTACTTCCCCAAATAGTTATAGCCATATTTTCCAAAATTTTGAAGCTGTTAGATTAATGGAAATCTTATGGTGTTGGGGACATATTTCTTGAATCGCTTTTGAACCTTGCAAAATATTCTTCCTACTTTTCTCAATTGGTATTTTGGGAACATCAATAAGATCCAACACCTCATCTTCATAAGTAGCATCTTCATTTGCTTGTGCAAAATCATTGGTTATGATAGCTTTTGTTGCATTAATCGATTTATCTAGTCCCTCAACCAGCTCTATAATGCCTTGTTTGATAGGTTTTGCTTGTGTTGGCTCTTGGTTCACCTTGATATCGTCCTATGTTTTGTTAAATGAGGTACATTTAACATGTCTTCTAGTGCCAACTTAAACAAGCAGAAACATGAGTGCATTAACTTTACTCACATAATAAGATACCTTTTTAATATGAGTGGTGATTGAACTAACACCAATACCATCTCCATTTTAATTGTAAGAGAACAACAAATAAAGAAGATAATTCAATAACATAAATGAAAATACAAAAATCTCCAAAGAAAAACACAATAATTATAACATTCTACCTACCCATAGCAAAAAGGGGAAAAAATAAAATAAATAAAAATGAATCAACATGAACAAAAAAACTAGGTCATTGGGTGGGAAAAGAAATGGTAATCACATTTTGGAAAACTTTCACTAGTTCTTTAAGATCATTAAACTATGCCAAAATAACTTTTTCATTTTCAGCAAAAAGTTATTTGATAAACACAACATTGATTTCCTACAACCAACCAAACCACTATGTAAAATGTTATGTAAAACTTCCAAAAAAAAACTCTTGATTTCTAGGAGACCCACAATAACAAAATAACTTATAATGACATTTTCAAATTTAGCTTTGTTGATGATGATGGGTAGACAATGGAAGAAATGTTTCCCTAGGAAAAAATATCATCCTACATAAGCATTACTACAATTCATGGTTTTTTAAAAGGTTCAAATTGACTAACTTGTCATTTTAAAAAAATGGACATGTACATTTTGACCAAAAGCCAAGAACTTGAATGACACATATATTTGTTGATTGATCAACTTGATTATAGTGGTTTATTTGATTAGATACATATAGTCAAGTTATACAACCTTAGTCAAAATGGTCAATGGTCTTTAATCAAGTTGAACATTTGGTCAAAATGACCAATGGTCTTTAATCAAGTTAAACATTTAGTCAAGATGGGCAATGATTTTTAATCCAAATACAACATGGTTTATACTACCCTATGTATCTACCTCTTATTTATTCATCCACTTATTTATTTAATTAACTACTTACTTACATATTACCCACCCACCCACCTATCTATCTATATTTTTTCACCTACATACCTACCTATATTTTTCATTTTCATATGACCTACCTACTTACCTACCCACCTACTTACATATTATTTATTTCCTTATCCACCCACTTACCTACTTAATTTTAACCATTGGGTTTAGCCATTATGCTTAACCACTAAATTTAACCATTAGGTTTACCAAAATTTAGCCATTAAGATTATTTTAAATTTAACCACTAAATTAACCATTATGTTCAGCCATTAAATTTAACATTAAGTTTAACCTAAGTTAAACCATTAAATTTTGTCAATATGTATAATTTAAATTTAGCCACTAGGTATAACCTAGGTTTAGCCACCATGTTTAACCATTAAAGTTATCCACTAGGTTTAACTTAGGTTTCGCCATTATGTTTAGCCATTAGGTTTATCAATTAGGTTTAGCCATTAGGTTTATCAATTAGGTTTAACCATTATGTTTAACCATTAAGTTTAACCATTATTTTTAGCCATTAAGTTTAACCATTAGGTTTAATTATCAATTAGATTTAACCACTATATTAAACCATTATATTTAATTAAGGTTTAACTAACATGTTTAACCATTAGTTTAAGTCGTTAAATTTAGTCACTAGGTTTAGCCATTAGTTTAAGTTGTTAAGTTTAGGCACTAGGTTTAACCATTAGTTTAAATCATTGAGTTTAACCACTAGGTTTAACCATTTGTTTAAGTCGTATTAAGTTTAGCCATTAAGTTTAACCATTAGTTTAAATCATTGAGTTTAACCACTAGGTTTAACCATTTGTTTAAGTCGTTGAGTTTAACCACTAGGTTTAGCCATTAGTTTGAGTGATTGAATTTAATCTTAAATTTAGCCATTAGTTTAAGTCATTGAGTTTAACTACTAGGATTATCCATTAATTTAAGTCGTTGAATTTAACCATTAAGTTTAACCATTAATTTAAGTTTGTTAAATTTAACCACTAGGTTTAGGCATTAGTTTAAGTCGTTGAATCTAACCATTAGGTTTAATTATTATTTTAAGTTGTTAAATTTAGCCATTAGTTTAAATCGCTAAGTTTAGCCATTAGGTTTAACCATTAATTTAAGTCATTTAATTTAGCCACTAGGTTTAGTCATTATTTTAAATCATTGAATTTAGCCACTTGTTGTCACCTAAGTTTAGCCATTATGTTTAATGATGTGACATAAACATGTGAAATACAAAACTTGATAAAAATTGAACACCTTTGATGGTGTAGACCATTGGTAAGCATTTGGTTTATCATTGTGAAGGTTTGGGGTTCAATTCCTTATACTTATAACTTATGTGCATGCTTAGAAGGCTAGGGTAGGTAGGTTAGACTAATGTAGCTTGGTGAGGTTAGGTTAGGTTAGGTTAGGTAAGGTTAGGTTGGTTAGCTTAGGTTAGCTTAGGTTGGTTAGGTTATGTTAAGTTAGGTGGGTTAAGTAGGTTAGGTAGGTTAGGTTAGCTTAGGTTAAGTTATGTTAGGTTAGTTAGGTTAGGTAGGTTAGGTTAAGTTAGGTTAGGTAGGTTAAGTAGGTTAGGTTAAGTTAGCACCTATATATCTTTTTTTTTTTTCAAGCTATTTAAACCTATTTACTACCTACCTACCTATTAATTAAAAAAATAATCATCCAAAAATGATTTTAATTTAAGTATAAAATTGACCTAATCAAATGGTCCATTATTTACCAATCAAATAGTTAGTCATTTTGTCAATCACTCTGTTAGTCAAAATGACAAGGTCCAATTTGACCACCTACTCGTGTTGGACATGGCCAAAACAACTTGTCCAAATTGACAAGGTGGTTTTTTTTGTGCTTGTCATTTTTGGGTAATTTTTACTAAGAAACCTAGTCAAAGAAACCATGAATTGTAATAGTGAAGAAAGAAATAGGGCTGAAAAATAAAGAGGCACATAAGGAAGGAAAGAAACGTGGAAGGAAAGGGGATTACATCTTGGTAGGTTTGCAAAATCATCAAAGAGCTTTTTCACATCTTTTATATTGATTTCACTATGTAATTGCTTGATGGCTATTTGGCTTCATTTTAGGCTCTCAAAAATTGCCTTCTATTTGCTAGCTATCTCAATGTTTGACACTACTCGTTACAATTTCATGCCTTAGAAATCATGTCTCTTCTTTGAAAGAATAAAAGTGTGATGGACATCATTAAGCAAGAAGAGGAGAATAAGAATTTGCACCTATTGTACTCCACCTATGATTGTAACAAAAGCAAAAAAATTGACAAGAAAAAAAAAGGTTCTTACTTTAACCTAGCAAGGAAGATGGACAAGCAAAACCTTTGAAGAAATAATGGATGCATTGGAAAGAAGTCTAACTTCTTTTAGAAAAGTAAGCAAGTTTTGGCACATATGACTAACCTTACTTTCAAATCACTTGAATGGCAGAATAAGGTCAAGGAAAATAAGCCCAATAATTGTGATAACGAACAAGGAGGATAAAATAATTGTGATTTGGGAAGGCAAAATTGGGGACTTTGGATTATTTTGCAATTGTTGAAGATAAAAGTGGTAGAACTTACCCAAACTATATTTACCTCCTTCAAGCATGGATTACTTGGAAAACAACAACTAGTGGTATTGGTTTAAGTGTTGACATTTATAACTCATTATTCAATTTGCAAGGCTTGGTTTGACAAGTCATTAATGTAATTCATTTTACAACAATCTTCAAAAATTATACATTTAGCATATATTTGGAACTTGGATTGAACATGCATTTAGGCAAGGTGGCAATATTGGGCAAGGGTTCTAGCAAGAAGGGGCTTTCACCAAGTTTACAATATCATTCCCAAATCCAGGGAATGGTTAACAATAAATTGTGTTGTGAATGCAACTAGGGGCTCCTTACTTGCATTTTACATATTCAAGGGTGAAAGGATTAGAAAAGATTACATCATATCACTAGTAGAAACCCCCCCCCCTTTTGCAACTATGTTTTTTTTATTGTTCAACTATAAACCAAGTCAAAAATTACACATATAATTGCAATTTATTTTTTGCAACTAGGAAATTTTTTTGCAACTATTAACCAATAATGTCGAAAAGTACAAGTCGAGAGTGAAATTACAATCGAAAGTGTATGCCACATGTCAACACCACAACAATAGCCACTATGTGCCACTATTTACTAGTTTAGTTGAAAATTGTTCTACCAATATAGTCGAAGGATGTTGTCAACTACATTCGACTAATGGATGAACTTCATCTACTAACTAAACACGACATCAGCCAAAAATATAATTACAATTTCAAGTAAGTTGCAATTATGTAAATTGAACATTTTGACTATGTTACAACTATGTAAATTGAACATTTGGCTAGTGGTTTGGTGACACGTGGCACATTGACAATGTAAACATGTGGCACATTCATAAAATGTGGGGTCAATGCATAGTTAAATGACACGTGGCATGTTCACAATTTTTGGGGTCAACAAATAATTAAATGACACATGGCACATCCACATTAAAAGTTTAGGCCACATGATGCTTAAGAATAGGTTAGCTTTAAACCAAGGCACCTAGGTTAAACCTAAACATAGACCATTTAATCTAGGTTTAAATTAGGGTTAAATCTAGGCACCTATCTTAGGCCTAGACCTAAGTCGCATGGCAATTCATAAATGAAGTCCTATTTCATTTGGTTTAGCCTTTAAGGTTGAACCTTTTTGATCTGTCCATCCCAAATGGCTATTAGATTTTCAAGTTTATTGTGTTCTCCAATAATCATGGTGCGCTCCTTTATATAGTTTGGATTCATGGAATGGAAACCAAACAACGTGGGATAAAAGTTTTATTTGTAACCTAGGGAAAACACACCTATCACCGAACACTTAACGATATTGGATCATTATAATTATCTTGTCCATGGTTTGTTCCTTTTGAAACTTAAAAAAACTTTGTGATCCTCCACTTGGCATATCCAAATTTGTAAAAAACGTTATAATCTAATGGAAAATGAGCAATATATGCCCTTTCAAAGTGAAGGGGGTTGTGCTTTGGAATTTTTCATAAATGTTCAGTTTGATTTTGAAGCTTCAGCTCTTCAACTATTGTTTTTTTTACTTTTCACTTAAACAAGTTTTATAGATTTTGAGATAGCGCATTTGTAGCCTTTGAAATCGTTCAAAATGAATGAGAAATGAACAAGATATAGTTGTTAGAAGTAAAGGGGGTCTAGAGACAAAATTTGAAACAAAATATCATTCTTTCTCTTTATGCATTCTTTGCTTTGTTCCTTTGCTTTTGAGGTCCAAAGAACATTTGTAGCTCTTAGTTTATGCTTCCAATGACATAAAAAACGTTCAATTTGGTGTTGAAATGAGGGAAAACTTGAAAGTGTTTGGTGATAGAATACCATTTGTTGTCTACCCTACTTATACCCAATTGCAACTTAATTACAACTCAAATAGTTATAATCTAGTTGTACAAGTTAGTTTAAGCTTAGTTAGGCATGGACCTAAACTAATAATCTACCTAGCCTAGGTCTAGTTACTTACCTTAATTATTTATTGTAATTATTCCTCAACTATTTTTAACTATGTAGTTATATAATTAAACATATTATCATCATTTATTAAAATATGGTGATTATTATTTTTTGAAAAATAAGAATTTTAATTAATTAATTAATTAATTATCACATAACTTTTTAAATTTCAAAATTCATTATAAATTTTTATTAACATTTCATAAAACAAATAATTATCTCAAATATAAATGTTCAATAATATATTTCGTATGATATTTTAATTACAATAATCATTATAATGTTGTGATAATTAATAACTGACTATAATTACAACAATAACATAATAATAATATTGTAGTTAATAATTAGGTTAGGCTAGTTATTTAACTATTTTTATTCATATTTTAATATAATTCGCTGGAGTTATTAAATGACCTAGTGTAATAAATATTAAATAAGAAAAAATAATAATATAGTAGTGTTTAAAATTTTATGAAATTATATGATAATTTATTAAATATATTTACTGATTATTATAATTTAATTATAAATAAATAAATATAATAGATGGAAATTTTATTGGAACTAATAGCAAACATTAGAATAAAAATCAAATTTCTAAAAAATATTAATTATGTATCATTACATGATATGTTGTAAACTAAAATTGAATCTACATGGAAATAATAAATTGCACATGTATTGAATATATTAAGAAAAAAATTACCTAAGTATCCTTACTTGATATGTTGTAAATGAAACTTGAATTTACATAGAAATTATAAATTATGCATGTATTGAACATACACATTATTGAATTGACATATATTTCAGAGTTTTTTTTAATTTTATTTTCAAACTAAAGTGTAATATTTATATGCATAAAAACATTCATCATACATGTAATCATTCATGGATACAAAAAACATTTATGTGTACCTTAATTTAATGAATCTTTATTGCAATTCTAAAAATATATTAAGCCATCATACGTATGAAAATGAATAAACATTAAAGTTTTAAAAAATTATGAATTATGTATCATTTCTCGATTTGTTGTAAATTAACATTTGATTTACAAAGAAATAATAAATTACATATATTGAACTTACATTATTACAAATTCATATTTCAAAATTTCTTTAAATTTTATTTTGAAATTAAATCTTGATATTTATATGCACAAAAAAAATTGCATCATACATAAACATTCATTTCCACAAATAAAATTTACACGTAGTTTAATGTTTAATGAATTTTTATTGCAATTTAAAGAAAATATTGAAATATTGTGTCATTAAAGTTCACCAAAAAATATTAATTATGTGTCATTATTTGATTTGTTGTAAACTAAAATCTAATTTACATATAAATAATAATTAGGTGTATTGAACATGCACATTATTACAAATTTATATTTCAAAATTTCCTTAAATTTCCTTCGATCAACTTTTATTATTTGTTTATTTGTGTGCACGAAAAATATTTGCATCATATGTAACCATTCATTTCATACAAAGATAATTTACACATAATTTAATTTATTAATGAAGGTAGATAATTTTTTTTGTTTTATTCTATCATGTTGAAACTTCCTAAACCAAATTACTTCATATAATGCTATTGATATATTTGAAAACCTAACAATGAATAGGGGTGCACTAACTTGGAACCATAATGCAAAGGCTATTGATTACTGAACTATTTTTTAATAAACATTAATAAAATCATAAATAGAAATTTTATTCAAATCCGAAGGTGTACTTGGTGTTGTTGGAAAATAATTGATAAGTTAGAATTAATGAAATTTATTTCATAATTTTCATATTTAAGGTGTGGAAGATATTGAATTTTGGATGAATTTTGTTGCTGAAAATTCAAACAAATTACGACAAATTGGGCTTAAAAGGGAAAGTGAGTTGAGTGTGTTCACATTTGGGGCCAACAACACATGTTGCCTTATTTATCCATGAAGGAAGGTAGTTTGTTTTGTTTTGTTTTGTTTTGTTTTGTCATAATGATATCTCCCAAACCATGGTGTCTTAGGTTATGTTATGGAACTTGTCATCAAAAAGTTTTCAATGAATAGGGGTGCAACAACTATGTTTAGAATGTTTGAAGCTACAATGTGGAATCTATTGATTATTGAACCATTTTTTCAGTGAATTTTTTGAAAAACCAAGATTGAAAACTATATTGGAACTTGGGGGCATTTTTGGTATTGTTGGAAAGCCCTCACCAAGTTTGATTCAATAAAGTTGATTTTGTAATTTTGAAACCTAAAATGTGAACAATATTATTGAATTTTTGGTGGGTATGTATTGTTGTTGGAAATTCAAACAAATTACAAAAAGGGGTTTGGAAGGAAAATTCAATTGAATGCATTCAAACTTCGGCCAATGACATAGGGTACATTATTGTTTACTGTGTTTTTATCATAATTTTAAACAAATATTAAAATATCATGTGTATAAAAATGAATAAACATTATAGTTGCACAATATTATTAATTATGTATCATTACATGTTGTAATGATTTACATAGAATTAATAAATTACATGTGTATTGAACACAAAAATTAGTACTAACATTTTTTTTAAAAATTTAAACTTTATTTTGAAATTAAAGTTTAATATTTATATGCACAAAAAAACCATTCATTAATACAAATAAAATTTACATGTAATTTAATGTTATCATTATTTTAATAAATATTACAATATTATATGTATAAAATTAAATTTGCCTACTAGTTGTTTAACTTAGTTGAAAAAGATAGTTGCAAACAAAATTTTATTTCATCCATCCTTTAGTACAATTTATCATCCAAAATAGTTAAATATCAGTCAATGTTTTGATTGTGTGCCAACTAAAGAACTTAGATGCCAAGAATATTTCAAAAATGACTCCTTAGTTGAAACATGTTTCACATTGTTTACCAACATAGTTGGAAATTCAACTTAGAAACATTGTTGACGCCGGAAATATTCGGCAAATGACCATGCATTTGAAAAATGCTTTCAACTATATACCAATATAGTAAACAAATTAACTTAATTAGTAACTTCCATAAATATATTTAAAAATTAAAAAAATCCAGTTGAAACACAATTGCAAATGTCATGTAGTTGAAAACTTTTCGTTGAAAAAGGGGGGTTTTTTACTAGTGTACGTTACAAACTAGGGACATGCATGGTGATCCAAAAAAAACATGGATGACTTCTTTCCTATTCAAGGAATTATTTTCATTTTTTAAGAGGTCAATTCCAAGGCGCATCTTTAAATCAAATTGACATTTATTGGCTTCAAATAGGCATGGTTCACATGTTATGTTAAAAGCCATAAAACAAGGATAGGAATTTGGTTAAATATGGTCATCTTACCTTTTCACATTTCCCATGGCCTACAACTTTTAGATGTGAGTTGTGTCAAGCATATCAAAACTACTTTTAAGAAAGAAAGTGCCAATGCCATGGTTAGAAACAATCATTGTGAACTAGACAAATCTAAAATTGCTAGTTAAGTGGACAAGGCTTTGGATCAAACATTGTAAAAAAATTCATGAATGAGTTTAAAGCAACATGAAATTGATCACTTAATCCCATGGATCACAAAACAAGACCAAACGATGCATACACAACAGAACTTATCAAAATTTTAAATGATGATGTATTTGATGGAACAATTGATGAAAATTAGTACTGGGGGAAGATGGAGCTACCACACAACTAATAAACATAATAACTATTCAAGATGACACAAACAAAATTTCAATTTGTTGACCAAGAAGAGGCTAATTATCACTCGTCATCTCCATGTTGTATATCCTTCATTATGGCCAAAAGAACAATTCAAAAACAACTAAAAATTTGTCAATGTATACATTTTAGCAATGTTTGGTTTCAACTATAGTAAAAAAGGCAAGAAACACATTTCATCAAAATTTTACTACAATATTTAGAATGGTCCATCCTCTAAAGTCCAAAGGTGTCAACCTAATAATTCCATCAAAGGATAAAAACAAACTAATGTAAGGACAATTCTTTGACAAAAATTAAAGGTCATGTTGCAACAACTCATGATAAAAAAATAGAAGCTTGGGGGGGGGGGGGGGGGAGGGAGGTGATACAAACAAGAAGAAGAACACAAGGGGGGTGTGCATAAGAAAAAATGATTAACATGATCAAGAACAAAAAAATGGCAATGACCATAATCAATAACAAGAGCACAAGGAAAAACAATGTCCATGATGAGGAGCACAAGAGAAGGCAATGACCATGATTAAGAACATAAGAGAAGGTGACAACCACATTTGCACAAAAAAAGGCAATGAACATGATCAATATAAAAAGACATGATCAAGACAAAAAAATGATCACCGATGCAAAAGAAGGCAATGATCACAATTAAGATGGAAAAGGTGACGAAGATGATCAAGGGCACACTTAAAGGGCAACAACTACGATCGATAACAATTGTAGGAACATAAGAAAATGCGACAACTATGATCATGATAGAAAAGAAAATGACCATGATAAAAAACATAAGAAAATGTGACAACAATTACAAGAGCACAAGAGAAAGCAACAACCAGGATTGAAAACACAACAAAAAAAATTAAAATTATGGTTAGGATGAAAAAGGTGACAACCATGTTTAATAACACAAGAGAAGGTGATGCAAGCTTGTTTCATAAGATATTGCCTTGTAAGAGCAAGAACGCCAAACCTAGGATGTTCAAATTGTGTCACCACTTCATCTCCTTCATTGATGGAGGATGAACGTTTTTAATTAAAGAAATTAACTAATTTTCATTGGATTCCGTTTTGTTAATGGTTAGATCTTGTCCACTTGTCAAATGTTGAGTGTGCATTTGGAGGGAGAAATGTGTTTGTTCATAGAGAAAATAAGGGTTTGCTTTAAAAAAATTCCAGCCAATGGACACCCTTCCTTTGGGGAGGCATAACTTTTGCATCTCTCTACCAAATTAGCTATGTTTGTGGCTATGGATGGGCCTAGAGATGAAGCACAAGTTCTCTTTTGACCCCATGCCCCAAAAAACCACTTCTAATGTGCGAATTTTTCTAGAGGCCTTGTGTGTTCAGCGATTAGCCTAATTAGTCCACCTTACCTACTATTGATGTTTGACACCAAATAATTTGAGAAAGGTCTAGTTTTAAATAAGGAAATTTTTTTTGATATTTGTCAAAATTGTTATATATATATCCCTAACTATTGGGTTATTATCAAGGTTGCCCAACAAGACTATATGTTTAAAAACTATATATCACTAAATACCCAACAAAATGTGTGTTTTGCATAATTGTTCCTCATATGTTGAAATTCTGAAAATTAAATCTAGAACTACCTAACCTCATTTTTGAAAATAAATAAATATTTGGCAAAGAAGTGCTAAACATCAATCACAAAATATAAGGATGATATTTGGTCATGAAACATTTAAAAGTGTTTCCTAGTGTATAATGAGGACACTAATTCTTGTGAATAGGTAGAAAAGAAGAGGGATCTTACACATACTATTTAGCATGGCATGACGGTAACAATTGACCTCTTAAGGTGCCCCTACACGTACATTAAAAAACAATGCCCATGTTTTCACGCTTCACGAGATTCCTCTAAATACATTACAAAATATCAAACAGATTTTTAATCTTTTCAAAGTGGGAAGGACCTTACACCTAGAAAAGTAAATGTAAAGTCTTATAGGTGCAGTGTCCTTCCTATTCATATTGCCTTGTGATCCACATATGTTCAAACTTCCTATTAGATTTGCCTTGCACTCTATGATGGGTAAGGCCTAGGGGACGTTCCCCAAATGCAAGGTTGGAGTCCATCTCATTATAGACCCTTTATTTATGAATCCCCCTACTATAGGGCTTTAATTTACATGATAGTAATTGGGACTTTAAACTTAGGAATTAAATTAAGGTTTGTGCCATGTTGGATGGGGATATCAATTTTAACATATTTTAGCTAGGTAAGGGTGAATGTAAATATATGAAAAATATATAATGATATCTAGTTTCAAAAAATTGCCAAATTGAGTAAAGGTACATAAGTTGTGCAAATTTATAAATCCCAGTGAAGGCATGGGTAATATTTCACCCTTTACCCTTCATATACCATGCAAATATAAGTGGGCAACATAAGGTTATTAAAATGTTTGCACAAGTATAACACATTTTGAGGTGGAGAAAAACAATTTACTTGTGCAATTGAAATTGCAAACACATGTAAATTTCCAAATGTGTGATAATTTTTGTTATAAAAGAATGAAACCAATTTATAGCTTTAAACTTACAATTAGAGCATTCTTACAATGGCAAATAGTTCAAAAAACATATGGTGCAAATTTGTTCAAGATAATTAATTTGTAATGAACATAAATAATATGCCAAAAGAAAATATATCTAATAGTTATTCACCATAATTCAAACATATCCATCATAAACACTAATATTTATTTTTTGTGAAATAAAATTTTTCCCCATACAAAGTAACATTAATCAAATTTATAGTAGAAAATATTTTTCCCCCCATATTGTTTCCCTTTTCGGTTTAAAAAACAACAAAATTGGTCAAACAATATTGATTTGGAATTAGTTGTGTCACAAAAATTGGAAACATGGATAGATGTTATACAATGACTTGACATATACATTTTTATTACTTGCTTCAAAACAATTACCCTTCCCTAGGTAAGGCTAAACTTCAAATATATAATAGTAAGGTAAAATTTAAACAACACACATTTGAAATATTCAATTGTTATTTAAACAAGGTAATTATTAAAAATGCAACAAATAATTAACCACGTGTACCTTGGGGTATACCCATGGGTATATCAAGGTTAAAGACTTACCCATTTGACATGGGTCTTTGCCCACTTGATGATAACTCAACTCTATCTATTAAGGAAGATAGGATGTTTGTTTTGTTTGTTTATCACATTGAAATCTCCCACAATTGCACTTTTGGTCCCTACTATTGGAAAGCGTTGGATGAAGAGGTGCAAGGGTGCACCCATGTGATTTTGTAGTGATTTTTTAATGATTAGACCCATAGTATAGGAGTTATTTGAATATTGAACAATTTTTTCATTGAGATTTTAACAAAATCATAATTAAATTTTTTAGTAAAATTGGAGCAAATTTTTGGTATTGTTCATGAAAAGCCCTTGATGAGTGGATTTCTTGGATTAGACATATTCGGAAGGGAAGATATTGAATTTTGAATATTTTTGTCATTAGAAATCAATAATTTGAAATAAAAACTTCACAATTGGCCTCTATTGTCAAGGTCATGGACTACATAATTAGCCTGCTGAAACCATGTTACAAGACACAGCTGGTTAGTCATAAGACTTCACCTGACAGAACAACATAATAGATGGGTGAGATTTCACACTTTCGTAACTCGTGAGTATGCCAATGGTTCAATTTGAGCCTATAGTCGTTATCACTATAGCCATCTTGTACCCGTCTAGCCAACCCAGTATTGGGTGGATACAACTTGTGAGCCATCAACTTTGAATGAATGCAATGACACCACATCACCGAAAACCCTTGACAAACTAGTTATGTTCACATATGGAATAGTTACATAGTCATGTCCACACTTTTGTTGCCAACATTAGCCACATTAGTAGAAGTAATAATTGAGATTTCAAAATCTTGATAAAAGATAGTGTTATGTTTTTTTTCAAATTTAAGGTTTCAAGTTAAATGGTTAGTGTTAAAAAATTAGTGTTCACACTTGAAATGTTAGTAAAAAAATTTCATTGCAATAATGTTGATTAACATTTATTGTTTAGTGTACAAATAGTTTTCCTATTGACATCAAAATGTTAAACAGTAGTGAACATGGTATTTCAGTTTTAATTAAATTGTTTATCTATTAAGTTTTCAATTGCATGGAATAAGTTTGTAAGTTTGGGTGATAGCACATTTGAATGGAAAAAAAATCTATAATAAGGTCATTTTTTCCAATTTTAAACTCTTAATTATATGTGTAAATTATAGAATGGATTGTATATAATAAAAAGTCATATTTGTCTTTGTTATCTAAAGTTACCTCTTCAAAGCTTAAATATCTCATTCATTTACCCTACCCACCAACAAGTATATGAAAAATAAAACTATGTGCCTTTTCATGTAGAAATTATCTACCTATATTATAATAATTTAATAACAAGTACATCTTTCAAGCCTATCTACTTAATCATTTTTGCATGTGCATTTACATGGACATGAAAAGGAACAATTTCAAAATATGATATAAATAATGATGAACTATTGGGAACCATATGAAAACATAAGAAAAAACAAATAAAAGGGGAAAAAGGGGGGAGGGGGGGGGGGGGGGGGGGGGGGAGTAGTAAAATAATATTTTATAAAAAAATCACTATATATATAGAAAAAAATATAATAACTAAACAACAA
>Ga0116229_10002777_pt1:0-27500 | contig 28531 bp, 20 predicted proteins | sample S1TSphgellanicum_3_FD_87313 | JGI IMG/M metagenome (GOLD analysis project Ga0116229, IMG submission 87313) | Host-associated microbial communities from peat moss isolated from Minnesota, USA - S1T2_Fc - Sphagnum magellanicum MG | ecosystem: Host-associated > Plants > Peat moss >...
TCAATCACCATTGCAATTTGTGGAAAATGTTTGGTTTAAACATTTGATTTTACATTTGTGTACTTGAGTTGTCTTCCATTTGAGAAAATAATTTTCTCATCAAATGTTAATTGGTGAAGAAAAGAAAACAAGTATATGTTTTACCAAAATTGGTAGATTGTATATATACAACAAGTTTTGATTTATGGATGTTTACAAGGGCACATGATAGTTTTGCTCTTGTAATTAACTTTTTGGGATCTAATTAACAACCTAAACAAATGACTATTGGGTTATTTGAAGCAATAAAAACTATTGGTCAAGCTTTGGCCAAAAAATTGACAAAATTACTTGAACAATATGGATTGAATGCAATGATAATTGCTTTGAAATTAATTATGCATTGTGAAATTTTAAGTTTGGATGAAAGTTTCAAAGGCACTTTTTTTGGCCATGTTTTTTCTAAGGCATGTCATTATGTTACAATTGATGAAAAGGTTTGCAAAAAACTTATAATTATTTCTATCAAATCTTCCCAATTAGATTTGTAAACATGTATAATTTGGCCTAAAAAGTCAAGAAAAGGCATATAAGAATGGAAAAAGGTGTGTTTAAATTCGATCATTCACCTTAGAAAACTGAATACTTTAATGAAAACAAGGAGATTTTCTTAATCTTTTATAAACTAATTTTCTTCCTTTTCCTTTTAATTTTAAGGTTTTTTTAATTATTCAATTGTGGTTGTTTGATACATATATTAACATTGCATGTGTAATTATGGTTGTAAGTTTGTTAATAAAGTCATTGAGTTCTAAAAGGCCTTGCAATTCAAGGATCTTATTATCCTTGATATAACAAGCAAAATACTATTAAAATTAGTGGTAGGGTGCTTCTTTTTACTCGGCACATTTTTTCAAATATTTGTGGGTTGTCTTTTTCCTATTGTGAATGTTTATGTTTTGAACTAGTTTAATAGCCATTGGTTATTGTTTGATGCATTGCAATTTGCCATTCCCATGTGCTTAAAGGGAAAGTTATAAATTAACCTACCGAAATTAATTTGATTAATGATGATTTTGGAATTATTTTTGAGTTATATTTGTTTGCTACCAATATCAAGAAGGAAGTTTGTGGTGTTTTGGAAAGTTTCCTTTTTAAAAAAAGAAATGAAAAGAAAGTTTCACAACATGCTATGTTTGACGTTAAACCCAAGATTTAATAATTTTCATCTAGCATCTTCTTTTGTTGGCCACAAAGATGGGGTGAACATTGTTGAAGAATATGATAGATGATCATTATATTCTATGTTTTTGAAATGTTATCATTATTTACACCCAATGACACAATTTGAAGTTGAATGTGCAAACCAAACATATGCAAATTCTGATTCAAATATTTAAAAACAAATTCCCAACTCAAAGGAACCAACAATAAAACTTGTCCCAAAAAATTGTTGAGTTTTAAACATTACCAAGTGGATCCCAAAGAAATCAAATGTCCTCTTCAAAGGTGGGGAAAACATGAAGCCATATTTCATATTGTTGGCTTTTTGGCTTGCCAAATCTTTGGGATTATTTGGGTCATGAATTGAGATTGAAAGGATTTTGTTTTAGCAAACATACTTACAAACTTGAAGAGATGTCATTTACAATCAAAAAATTTAGAGAGATTGATTTTTGTGAGCACAAATTGGTGAAATGATCATAAAATTGATTATAAAGCACCTTCCCATTTGTTGGAGCTAGTTGAAAGCAATTTAGATTTTGAGGAGTTTGAAGAGTTTGAAGGTTCTTTTGAACAAAATGAACTTGTGGACATATAAAATGTTGGCATAATTTTTTTTTTCATGTTTAATTTACATTTAAAAAATATTTTTATGATTTTACAAATTAAAATTTCAAAATTTGAAAAAGTCCTTTGCATAAAAACCACCTTTGAAAACCAACTAGTATGAATTGTTTAAGAATTGGCACTTTGAAACCCAAGGGAAATTAATTTTCTCAATTAAAAAAATCCTCCTTGGGTTTTTTGTAAAAAAAAACCAAATCGAGTTTCAACAAATCTTTTCAAACCCAACCCCAACAATTTTTTTTAAAATACCAATAATCACCCAACACTAGTAAGGACTGGTTTTGGGCGAACACATGGTTTGACTAATTTGAAGCATTGGTTTTGGTTAGCAAAAATTGAACTAGACTTGGATAAGAACTAAAATTAAAATCAAACTCCATTTATGTCTAGAACTAAAAGTTTTGAAAAACAAAAATTGAAGAAAAAAGACCATAGGGTAACCTATAGTCATTCATTAGTTCTAGCCCAACTTACCCAAAATTGGGTTTGATTTTCAAAATCAAAATCAATATATTTAAAACTAATAAAACCAAATTTTAATTCTAAACTCCATTTTCCTATGGAATTGGAACCATTTAAATTTTGCTAAAGAATCAAAACTAAAGGTTTTTCAAAAATTGCTAAGCATCCGTAAGGATCAAGAACATGGGCCATTTTAGGAATCCTTGCCTAGCCCAAGGGTGGGAGCTTGGGCCGATTTGGAATGAGGGTTTAGTGCGAGGGTGGACATTGAGTGAGCACAGGATGCAAATTCCCATAATCACCCTGTACAAAGTTTTTTTCCCGACATAAAGATCTAGTAGATTTTGACTTTTAAAATGAATAGCTATGATTGAATTTCAAAAGGAGAGGAGACAAAACTTTATTAAGGATAATAAGGCACCTTCCACATTAGTGTCTTTTAAATTTTTTTGGAAAGTTGTTATATTGGCTCCAATTTTTGTCCTTCCATTGAATGATGGCTTTTTTTAAAAAAAAAAGTTCTTGATCTTATGTAGAAACATTGTGCATAAAATTGAATACATAAATCCAAATGAAAATTGAAGCTATTCGTCAACTTATTCTTAATGAATGCCATTCTTGAAAAACAACACTCATTTTCCACAAACCCAAGGATTTGAACACATGTTATCTTGGTAAGCTTTATGAATTTCAAAAACTTTGTGCTTGAGGATGGTAAAACTATTAAGCTCGGTCCAATATAGTTGAATGATACAATTCAAATGATACTTTTTTTTCATGATTACTTCACTATTTGCAACCATTGTCATTTTTTAAAAAAAGTATTGTAAATCCAAAGCATGGTCATCAAGTAAAATTTTCACCTAGATCCCATCTCTTTTGACCTTGGAAAGCCCACAATAGGCAACCATGATGATAGGCATGCAAGTGTTAATGGAAAAAATCTTTAACATCAATGAGGTGATCAACCAAAAAATTTGGGTAGATCATAGCTAATATTAACATGAGTTTGTGGTTCAAAAATCTACCATGTAGTTAATGGACAAGTGACTTGGTAGAATCTTCCCAATTTTGTTTCACATGAATCAACACCAAGGGGAAGCTTAACCTTAATACAACTTTGAAATTGCTTGTTGCAAGGCAATGTTATTTCATAGAATATTTAACACCAAAAAATTCATTAACAAGGTAATCAAGTTCCTCATTGTTTAGGTCTACACCAACTCATTGGCAAATTTTTATTGGTGAACATCTTAAGATTATTCAATTCATCAAAGGTTGGGTCAAAAAAATTACTGTAAGGATCATTGTAAAAATGGTGGAATTTTAGTTGGAAGATATTCATTGTGTCAATAAATTCACACATGAAGATGTCCCAAGATTGGGCAAGTTTAATCAAGTCATGGACATAATCCAAAAGTGGCAAAATTGTATGCAAACCTAAAATGGGCTCTAGGTTACAAAGGAGCTTAAGTTGTCATTAACAATGTTGTTTTGAGGTGAATCAACATGCATTTTTGCAATTAAAGATGGTATTGTTCCATGATGTGCTTCATGGGAGACAACATACTTATCCATTTTGTTTTCACATTTTTGAACAACATGTTTCATTTTTCTATGAACACATCACATAACCTTTGAAATTCTAGAAATTTTTTAGGTGAATGAGAAAAAAACCCATACAAAACATGAAGGAGGGCTTCAAAACAAACCACCAAAGTCAACTTTGATAAGACCAACATTGCCAAGTTGATTTCAGTGGGCCAAGTAATGCTCTCTCATAAAAGTAAAATCACATTCTCTTTCATCTATGTAATCACACTAGCTTCTACACCTTGAAACACATTGTTGCCATCATAGCCCATTGATATGAGCTTGCCCCCAATCGATCAACATTCAAACCTTTAAATGTAACCATCACATTGACCATCAAATGAAAAACATTCTCAATGGTCCCTTGCACACCAACCTTTTCCACACAAACTACAAGTGGAATTCATTTCCACCCTTGAACAACAAACAAATGAATGGATATCAGGGAAATGTTTTCAATTGCAATGACTTCATTTACATTAATAAACAAGAAATTTGCAACACAAACAATATTTCGAATGGAATTCAATAACAATTCATTCATGGACTCCATTACACCCCAACCCGCAAAATCATTCCAATGTTTTTTAAGAATGTGTTTGACTTTAAGCACATTGAAAAATTCTTTTAAACTTTCAAAATTAGTCATTGGTCAACTTTGAGACAATAGATGATAAATTGAAACAAATGAAACAAATTTTTTTCTTTTTTTATTGTGGAACTTTAACAACAACTAAATTCAAAATTGAAGGACACTTAAAGATTGTGTATATTCATTCATTACATGCATATTAACATTTAAGGTTGAATTAAAAAACCTACTTCAATGTTGACATTAACAACCTTGCCTTTGTGCCTACTTAGATGTTTCAACATGTTTTTAAGCTTAAGAACCATAAGCTTTTCTTTGCCTTTTATTTCAAAGTGAATCGCACAATGTACCTATTGCACATTACGTTTGGTATATGTTGCAGATTTGGCCCAAGGTAATTGTGTGGCCCATTTGTCTTGGAAATGCCTTCATGAACACATTTCCTCTTCACTACCATAGTTGGACTTACAAATTTTTTCATTAAGTCAACAAAAATAATCTAGAAAACATCCCATTCAAGACCCATCACAATAGCTTCAACATCAACAACATCGACAATAGGGAAGATTGGCCTAAACTTGAAGGTTTTCAAAATTGATAGAGGAGAGACATTGTACTATAATGACATTTTGCAATGTGTAGCTTCTTCCCAAACCCAAGAACAAAACACCCAACGGCAAGTTGCAAGAACTTACATGCACACGATGCACGATGCATATACACAAGGAAACATGAAAACAAGAAGAATGTAATGTGTGCACCTCTAAGCAAAAAAAAAAACTAACTTTTAACGTCTCAATTTTGATATTGATTGTAAATTTGCACATTCTCACCTCCCAATTTTGAGTCCCAAACTAACAAATTAACAATGACCACCTCCAACACAAGCTCTTGGAAACGATGTAACCCCCAAATTTCTTAATAAGTACTAAGGATTTTTTCACCAAACTAATGGCCTCGACCATGAACTTGAGTCTTGAAGGTTCAAGCATAGCTCCGTTTTTCAAATTGCACAATGCAAACAACAAACACCTCAAAAAATTTGGTTACACTTGTACAAATCTACCAATGTCCATAATGACCTAGCTACAAAGCTCCTAAACCCCTACACAAAACAATTACAAAATGAAACAGAGCTATCGTCACATTGGCAACAACTTGATGTAAGAGCAGAGGAAGCGAAACCTCATGGGTGAGGAGAGTTGGAATGGTGATGGTGACATGAGGGGTGGCACCACTATGTTGTTGTGTGGAACCCTAAGTTTTGGCAAAATTTTAAATAATAATAATAAAATAATAAAAAGCTTACAGGTAGCAGGGTCAAATTTGAGGTAGCCAGTTGGTGATTTTTAGCTATAAAAAGAAAGGCTGTTCCACATAGACTGGAAAAGTTCTACCAGCTCTTTACAAAATATAATCGGTATCATGAGCTTGTTATGCACCGGGGTGATTTTGGTGGTCAATTGGTTGGCCTGCACTCGTGATTCTGCCACCAGATTGGTTTGGTTCAATTTGTGCTGTTTAAAAAAGAATTGACGTTATGCGCAAGGTACTGTACTTTTACTGTATTGATCAATAAGGCCTGATCACAACCAGTGTTTTTTTGGGAGCGAATTTTCACTTTATTTCGACATTAAAATTTGGGAAATTTGGGAAAAATGTGTTTTACTAGTGTAATTTCGACCAATTTTGCTATTTATGGAGAAAATTTAGCCCAAATTTGTACTTCACAAATATGAAAAAAAAAAAACTGGTCACAACCTTAAATCAATATAACAATAAAAAAAGACACTTAGGGATCCACTCATGGATGGATGGATGAAAGGATACATCTATACATATATTGATGGATAGATGGATGGATTGCTTTTGGTCACCACAGCAGGCATGACCAGCAGACACAAAGGGGGGGGAATGGGGGGGTAAAAATGACAAAATGTTTAGGAAGCTGTGTCAACAAAGCATTACCAGTTGTAACAGGCAGGCGGAAATAGCCCATAATCTGGGCCCAAGAAAATTACGTAATAGAATACGTCAGCTAGCAGACGTCACAGTACGTGAGTAGTGATATAGCCCGGCTCATCAACGGCCGATTATGTAGCCACCGACCATGAGAGCGTTATGCACCAGCCAAAACTGCGTTGCAGGGGTTGGAATGGGCTGCTGCCACGTAGCTAGTTGACGAATTCAGACCAACAATACCCCTCCTCACCAATGTGTAAAAGCCAAGTTGAACATGGCTGTCCACCTCCCCCCCCCCTCTTTATTAATTAATTGATTAATGAGTTATTATTTTCACCTTGGCTAAGCACTGACAGGGCCTAAGGTGTCCCCCCCCCCCCTCCTTTTTTTTTCCCTCAAGATTTCCAAATGTCATTGAACTAGCCAAGCCGATCATAGTGTTGTTGTGTGGCACCCAAATCCGTTGTTGATGCACAACCGTTCTCGTCCACCTGCCAAAAAAAAAGAAGGTGGGGGGGGGGGGGGTGGCAGGGTTTGCTCACAAAGAAACATTCACTGCACAAGAGTGGCAAATACTGTTGTGAAAGTTAGGAAACATTGCCATTTGTTTGGAATGCAACCTTAAAAGGAGACTTACATTCGTACATTTTCATTCAATTCGTAGTTCTTTCATGCCCACATCCAAGTCAGAGAAAAACAGCTTTCATCGACACCTCACATTGCATAACACTCGTCCTGGTGATGGACTCCTTGGAAGGTGGGAGGAGGAGCACCTTGGTATGGCCAAACCTTGTGTTAAAAGCCCACACGTAATCTTGAAGGTTACATAATATATATATATATATATATATATATCCTTGTACATTAACTCTCTTCCTCTCTTTTAAATCTATGCATAATTTAATTGCTCTTTGACCCTAAATTGTTGGTTTTTTTTTTCACAAAAAAAAAAGAAATTTTCCACCCAAAAAAATCACTTCCTCCATCTTATTCTATTTGATTATATATTAATAATTTCAACCCTAGTCCTGAATTAATATTTCTCAGGGTTGGTTTTGAGTTCTGATGTGTTTCCTAGCGGCGCCAGGAGCTTGAGAAAATGAACACACAATTTCAAGCCTTCCAAAAACTGCCACAAGTTATGGAGAGATGGTAAATTTGATTTGTTCATACATTGCCAGTTTGATTGATAAGATCATCAAGAAGCAATGTTGAGAATAAATTACACATTAAAAAAATAGGGAAAACAAGATAAACTATAGAAATTTAAAATTTGGTCAAAACACCCCACCCAATGATTTTCTTTTTCAGATTCTTTAATTTAAAAAGTCAGATTTTTTTATTTTAATTAAAAAATAATTTAAAAATTGAAAATTTGAACCCTTTTAAAAACATGGTCAGATAAATAATCAATATTATGTAGACAAAGATCTTAGCCAATGGTTTCCACATATGCAAGATCAAAAGGCCAGGAAGAAACACATGGCATGATTTTGCATGTTGAAAGCTTACAAGTGAACCTTCCATACTTGTCAATATATAAATTTTTTGGGAGAATGGATAAGGCCATAGTCTTGACACATCCCACATATGCATTCCCGCATAAACAAAGAAAAAAATTTAACATAAATACGAACTTGGCACACTTCCCAAGCCCCCTTTCACATGGGCACCTTGATTCCATATTAACATCTGGCAAAACTTGTACTATGGTAAGCAAGAAGGGATTGCCTTTTTGTATAGGCACAAAGTTCCATACTATAAAATAACACATAGTTTTGTTGTGTTTCATTTGGATTGTGTCATATGGAAAGAATTAGTGCCTTGTTTCTATTGGAACAAGTTTCAATAAGAACCAGTAACCTTGCTTTTGGTTTATATAGTATGAGGAAAATGTCCCTTCGGTCAGATTCGAACAAGTTTCATCAATATCCACCATTGCATTTGGTTCGCATAATGTCAACAAAGGTTGCGTGGAAAATGGTTCCTTGGCTCTCTCTATTTGGATCAAGTTCTGATAAGATACACTTGCATTTGGAATTGTATAATGTCAATTGTACATTGTTAATAATGGGCTCGACTATTGGATCACGTTTATACAAGATCTATTGTTGCTTTTGGTCTCTATTATATAGTGCTGTTGATATATTGGGGAAATGGGCCTCACTTGCTCTAGTCTAACAACGTTCCACAAGCTCCAAAGGGTGCTTAAATAGTAACTAGTATAGAGTTAACATGGTTTGAACCCAGGATTGACTTTTGAGAAATGGACAAAGACAATGAAATCATTCTTAAAGGACTTACTTATGGATTGTGTTACCCATGCCCTTCAAGAATTTTCCTTAGGATTTGACATTGAAGGAGAGATCTAATGGTTGGATTGCCTTGCAACCTGGTTGAAACTTGTGACCAGCAGAAACTTTGTGCCTACTTGGTACACAAGATTCCCAATTGAACCCAAACAACAGCCACCGACCTCTTGACACCCTTGAGCTATGCATCAACTAGAACAAATAACCTCACATTGCCTTATTTGCGGCCTAATATCAAAATAAAACTTTCAATTCATTTCCTGTAGAGTTGCATGCAATAATTGTTTTTTAATTTTAATTTTGATTTACGGTCACTTGTAATAATATTATGGTCCATTGAGAACACTTTTATGAGTACATGATCATCATCAGAAGATTACATCATATAATGTGATCAAGCAAATGGCATGAACTGCCACCCCAGACCTTAATGTACCATTTGTTTTTCTCTGGTGCTTTGCTCTTCCATGGTGGCAGTAGCAACTGGTTGCACCAATCTCGAGACCGGGGATTTGTCAGCCATCAGAGCATTCCTTGTTCTCCTCTTTGGTGAGCACGTCATAAGATAGTATCCACCACCAGTATTTTTAATTTCAAATTTTTGATATTGCTAAATTGGCAATCATTCACATGAAGATATAGCCAGATTTGGCTATAGGCCAGATATGAAAGTCAAAAAAAACTTAAAGAGTCCTTTTATATTTTGGCTACCTGCTGGAACTTGTAGAATTCTAGCAATTAAATTTATTCTTTTTTCAAAACCTGGAAAATTAGGAATTTTTTTAATACAAAAATCCTTTGAATTTGTTGAAGTCATATTTTTGAAGTTGCAAAAATGGAAAAATTCCACTTAAGAAAACGCTGGTAACCACCTTTGGTCTCCCACGAAGGCGTGGAATGCATACTTACTAAAATCTATATAAATGTAAAAAACTTAAAATTATGCTTGGAGAGTCAATTTAAAAATTCCAAAAACAGCCCGATCAGACCTTATAAACCTTTAATGGTTAATGGAGAGCCAAAAGTGATGGTGGATAGAACCTTTCTTTGGAGTGTAAATTTGTTTTTCATTTAGGGAAGGTCTGGAGTCTTGAGCAGTGTTGGTTTTTTTTTGGGTTTAAATTTCACATCTTGCTGAATCAAAAGACAGCAAAAGTGACTCATACAAAGGCCTCTTTTGTTTTAGAAAAAAGATGGCTCAAAGTTGTCACATTATGAGGGATTTTATTTTTGGGGCCAGATTTAGACAATAGGTTCTAGTATGTTGCCAAAATATAGTAGGATTTCTAAACTTGTCTACTTTCCTCTTTCACCTGTAGCCAAATTTGGCTAAGTCCTGATAGCCACAAACACCACCTACCTCACAAAATTGAAAGAAAAGAAACATTGGTCTAGGACTGGTGAGGTCCTATACTGTATTGTGTACAGGCCCCCCCTTATGCTGCTGCTGCTGCTGCTGGCTGGAGATGCTCTTATTTGTAAATTGTTATACTGCATGAGTGCAGCATTAAATTTGAAGGAATGGAATCCATTGCGTCACCAAAGATGATGTCATCTGCAGCACCCATCCACAAAGTGTAGACAAACCAAAAACACAGAAGAAAAGAAACACTAAAACTCATGAAGTGATTTACTGACAAATTCCTGAAAGGACAGACCATAATCTAGGAAGCAAGAAAGAAAAGGATGAGATTGATTATTTTGGAGTTTAACTTTTTGTGGGATATATAGCCTAGATGTGGTGGATGCTGCTGCATTGGGTAACTCTTGAAAGTTTCTGCATAGGCCAAATTACAAAGGAATTGGTCTCAGGACCAACAGATCCCCCCGCAATCTATCTGTGTGATGATGATGATGAGGATCAGTTTCAGTCATAACATTAGCTGCTTTTTTCCTGAAGTTCTGGAGCAGCTACAAAGTTTCAATTTTCTGAACCAAATCTTTTGCCAAGAGACATGTTTTTGCAATGCTTTTCTTGTTTTGTTTAGGAGCCACAACTTCAGCAGACCCACACCCATTGGCACACCCCCAGGCTAAGCTCAGTGGTAGAGGCCCACTGACATGCCCTTTGGTGTGAGCTAACTCACTTGAGGTGGGCTCCATGCTTCAACCACCATGGTGGTGAGCGAAGCTTCAGCAAACATGGTGGGTTGGGGTTCAGCTCCCCAATCCATCTTATAAGACTGGGCGAAGGGGTTTGGGACAGAATTTGGAGCAAGTCAGGCTTGTTCCAGAACCAACATAGTGCATGTGTTGGTTCTTAGGGCAACATATGGTTGTCCTAGGGTGGCACTTGGTGCCACCCCAAATAAACCCTTTGGGGCAACTTGGAGTTGTCCAGCGTTGGCACTTGACATCGCCCTATATTTCCTTCCTTTTGAAACATACCTAAATGTTATCCCAGGAACAACACTTAGGAATTGTTTTGGGACATTGCTTGGTGTTTTCCTAAGGAACATGGGAATGCCATCAACATGTCTTCAGAGTGGCTTTAAGAGAACTTAGGATAATTCATAGTAGGTTAAGTTTTAGTCTCGACTTAATGAATCTAGGTAGTTAATGAATCTAGTTTAGGTAAGTTTGAAAGACTCAAATTTGCCTTGAATGTCATGTGATGAACAAGTGGTTAGGAGCTAGGTACGTGAGATAGTGTGAGGAACTTGACAAGTGTGGGAGTGTGGGAAAACAAACTAAATGGGCATTATATAACTAATATGAAAGGAAACACTTTTGAACTTGTGGTTGTTGCATATCCAACCAACCTTAAGGTCATAATGTTAACCATTGATGAAGGGGATGGAATGGGTTTAGAAAAAAGAATCTATGTGACCACTTTTTTAAAAAGTGAAAATGTTAAAACTAAATTTTGCAAGGCCAAAGTTAATGAAGTCAAATTGCCATCTTTTTATTCAAGTGACAACTAGAACTCAAGTAATATGAATGGACCAAGTATTAGGGCAAAAGCCTCACCCAAAAAATGTTCATTTCAAGAGAAGGGATGGAAAACCCTTGAAGTGGAAAGAATCCACAAAAGAGTTTGCAATCCACAAGGATGCAGAAAAGGCATTTGCTAGGAGGGAGGAGGTGATGATGGAAGAGATGAATGGTGGAAGAAATCAAATTGGAAGATGAGTTGGATATGATGGTTAGGCAAAAGTGACGCGCTCCCAAGTCCCTAGTTAGCCCCAAGTTGGGGCTAAGTCACTCAAGTTGCGGAATTTATGGGACTCGAAGCACGCTCCCAGCTTCCAGCACTAAAGGGGGTGAGAGGGGTGTGCTAAAAGCTCCGGGATTAGACTAGGAAGAGGGACAAGCTTACTCAATTATTCGGTCCTACATCCAAATCCAACCAACAAGTTGGTTAGAACTCATTTTGCACACTTTCAATGTTGGGACAAGCCACGGGCAACCTTGGACTCACTTGACTCACCACGGCCTAGACTCGGGGGAAGCCACCACCTTCCCCCATATAGTATTCTTTGCAGTTCTCCGCCGCACTTGCATCCAAATGGTTCTTTTTCTCGGGACTCCCAAAGTGGAGTCCCGAAACTGTCCCGGTTTGGACTCCCGGGACTTTGGGCGTTCATAACTTCTCGCCCCAAGCTCGGATTGGGACGAGGTCTGAATCAAAGTTGTAGCTCTCCTTGAGAGCTTTCCAACGGTGTGTCACACTCAACCTACACGCACTGGAATCGGGTCAATTCATGACTTTTAGTGATCAAGAGTCAAACTAGCTTTTTTTTCGACCATAACTTGTGCTGTAGATATCCAAATGGCTCATGCGAGGCCATTTTGGACATCTACACTTCAAAACCTTTCCAACGGTATAAAGAACGTCTCAATGTGAGATGTTTTGACCCCTGTAATCGCGCTCTAAATTTTCGAGAGTCTCGAAGGACTCCCAAGTCCCATTTTCGGGGGTGTGAGTGGTGACCTCACACTTCCCTCAAAGTGAGGTTGCGACAAAAAGGCAAGGGCCATTCTGAAGCCACCACCTCCAATGCCAAGACTTTAATGTTGGTTGGAAATATGGCACATGTCTTGAAAATGTTGCAAACTATGTTGTTATAATAAGTTAAAACCAACAAGATGTTGGCTAAAACTTTGGTGGAGGTTTAAAAACTTAAATCCATGGAAGAATTAAGAAAGGATTCTTTTACAAAAACCATCAAAATGTAATCCCCAAAATTTTTCACTAGGAAGGATGTTTGTGCAAATAAAGTAAGGCAATAGGTTGTCCAAGTGAAGGCTTATTTTGAAACCCAAGCCATGGCAACTAATGTGGTACAACTAGCATAGTCCTCATTAAAGAACCAAATTCTAAAATGCTAGATGGTTCAAAAGGACTTAGAACCCTACTTCATGAGCATTATGCTTTGGAATGAATTCAAGTAAGTTGAATGAAAGGTTCATTTTTCATAATTAAATCTTCAAAGGAAGAACTTTTGAACTTGTGCCAAAGGAATGGACTAAGGGCTTTGGTGCATTATGTGTAATTTTTTAGTGCCCTAAATTAAGTTTCATCCCCATGAAAGAGGAATATGCCCACAAGATGACATTTTTCCATCATTTGTAGCCATAGGCCCAAAAACGCATCTTCCAAAAAAATGAAGTCTTCAAGACTTGCTAGAAATGATGAAATGGTATAATGCATGGAAGATGACTTCTCTTTTTGCAAGATGGGTGAGAGCCGAGGTGAACACCAACCTAAGACGAATAACAACTCCCAAATCAATGACAACTTCAAATGAGATAAAAAGAGGAAGAGGGAGAAGGGCCCCACACAAAAGTAAGGAACCCCCAAAAAAAAAACCTAAAGAGGACCTTAACATAACAAAATATTTCAATTGCAACCAAATGTTTCCATTATAACTAATTAGGGCATTTTTTCAAAGATTAATTTATGAAAAAAATCGGGATTAAATTAAAATTCAACATTTGCAAACCAATGGTCAAACATAAAAAATCAATGAATTATTAATCGATATTGGTGAAATTATGTGGTAGCCAATTAAAAAGATTGGGGTGACCACTTAGGTTTAATGGAATTCTACTACAATTCAACCAAACATTTGACAATAGGGATAAGCCCATTTGAATTAACATGAAAGGTTGAAACATGACAATTCATGGATCTAACCATATCAAAGGTGGGAAAAACCTATTGCGATGGAGGTAAAAATGTTGGAAAAATGGTCAAAATTCATGTAGAAAGAAAAATTTGGGCCAAAAAGCTTTTGGAAAAGCCATAGGTGAATTATGAAAAGCAAACCGACAAGTTTTGAAAACATATTGAGTTTAAAATTAATGACCTTGTGTGGTTGAACATTTGTGATTTTAAAATGCTTGAAACTCTAATAAATTGGTTCATATTGAAGTACGTAGGGCCCTACAAAGTATTCCACAAACCTCACCCATATGTTTATTTTTTGTTGTTCCCAACAACTTTTGTGTGAAACATCCAACCTTCCATGTCTGTAAGTTATTTAATGAAGATAAAAGAAGAAAAGACTATTATTGAAGATTTGATCTCATTCAACATAAGCTCGCAATGGAAGTTAAATGTATCTTAACAACAAGGCAAACTAGATGTTTAAGTCAAGTGGAAAGGTTGCCATTGAAAAGAAACATAATGAACAAAACCAACCCACTTGGACCAAATTTAGCAAAAACAATGGAGAAGTTCAAGTTGAAAAGAAAGCATGAACTGTAATGAAAAAAAATGTAGAAGAGACACCCCAAGTAACTAGGTGTTGATGGGGATATCAACTTTCAAAAATGAAGGTGAAAAATTGAAAAAAATTCAAGCTTTTGATGAAGTTAAAGGTGCACAAGTCCAAACTCATAATTATCAAAAGATTTGGAACTCAAGTTGTCCGAAAAAAATTCCATGGCAAAAGGAAGTAGAAGGTTTAAAATGAGATGATAACATCCAATGAAAATAGATCTTAGGAGTTAAATTATAAGGAAAACTCCTAAGGGCATAATTGGGGTAATGATGTGTGCAAATTAAATGATATGCCTTTAAACTAAGAAATAAACATGTGGGAATGAAATTTCCAATGCATGGCATCAGAAACCACATCCTTAAAGGTATGTTAGGTTTGAATTGTAAAAGCCTAATTCAACATTATTTGTTGGCTTGTTTATTGGCTTCTTCCCAATCGTGGTGGTGGGGGTGGTTGAAATGAAACCAAGACATGAACTGAAGGAAAGGAAAAAACCTTTTAATGATCAAGCCAGGCCAATTGTGGGAATGATGTTAGATGAAGTGTGAAGTTGTCATAAGAGATGACACATGTAAAAAAAAAATGTAAGTTTCTTTTAATGTGAAATCAAATTACTCAATGTGAAAGGACCAAAGTTGAGAAGTTATTAACCCAAAATGACGTGATAAGGGGTGACAAATGAAAGACTTGTCATGACAAGGGCAAAATGTTTAAAATGTTTACAAAAACATAAATGTTTACAAAAACATAGACCTTCAAAAGGTGGGGGTGAGTGACATGCCTTATTGTGTGAACTAACTCACATAAGGTGGGCTTTACATTGGACCACCATGGTCGGGTACCAAGGTGGAAAATGATGATTTGGCCAACATGGAAAGGTGGGGTTTGACTCCCCAATTTGCCTTATAGGACTTGAGTTGAAGGGTTCAAAATGAAGTTTGGAGCAAGTTGGGCTTGTTTTAAAACCAACATATGTGTTGTTTGTTGGGGCAACATGTGGTTGTCTTGGGGTGACACTTGGTGCTCCCCTAAACAAACCCATTGGGCAATTTACTTTTGTAAAGTATGTGGTAAGTAGGTTTTAACAAATAAAAAGTGGAATAATTTTTGTATGGGGATTTTAATAATGCAATGATTTTTATATCCTTACCTAGTATCAATACGTTTCATTGAATTAAATGTGTTGAAGATTCCTTGAATCACAAATTTATCATGTAATAAATAGAGATACTTTTATTTTTAAAATATCTTTGTTATTAATTTTTTGGAAGTAAATTCTTACAAATGTAATAGAGGCACCAAGGGTATTCTACCATATTTCCATCCATTTCAATGTTACTTTATTGCATTTATATGCACAACACATAATAAAAATGGAAACATTAACTTTTTTATATACTTTACCATGTTTATGCCCTAAGGTAGTTTGCTATAGGTTAAGTCCTAACCTTGTCTTAATGAGTTTAGATAATAAACAAATGAAGTTTGGATAAGTTCATAAGACTTGAGCTAACCTTGAATGTTTGGGATGCATAATAACTAGTTAGGAAATAGGAATGCAAGGTAATAAGAGGAGCTCAATGAGCACAAGATTAAAAAAAGGGCATTACAACCAACAAGGCACTCCAATGGGTTTGAAAACCCTTTACCTTTTTTGAGGTCCTAGGTTTTAGATAATGGTTGTACCTTTAAACCATCACCCTTCACCCTTGGAGTTAAACACACAATTCCTTTTGAGGATATATAAGATAAAGATGTTCATCTTTACAAATAATGTCTATTTTTACATGAGGGTTAAAAAATTCATTTAATTCAAAATGGAACATTCTTATTGGTTGAATGCTCAAAGTTCGGCCCTTTAGCTTTACACTAAAGTTGTGATCAAAATATTCAATAATGATATCATTGCAAAAATCTTGTGCTTTTTTGTGGAAAAAAAATGTTCATAAAATGAAGATCGAACTTCTTTTAATCAACACAATAATTGTATCATATATATATATACACACACACACACACACACACCATCTATGCCATTACATGGGGAGGGGATGGGGGGAAGGGTTCCCTTCTTAAGCTTGGGTTCAAGTTGATGTAAGAAAGTGCCTTGACTGTGGTTAAGTTGGGTCACATATTTTTTGAGCTTGGGGCATGATGTAAAGTGGACATAAGTTTGTTAAATGAACAACTTTTTGGACTAGGTAATTGACTCAAGCACATAGGTGACTGTGGATAGTTGAGGCACATAAAAGTTGAGACTAACCATGATAACCAACATGCTTGAACTTGTTACCAAACATAAATCCATTGTATCGGAGAACCCTGCATATGGGTTATGGGACACACAAGAATGTGAATCATGAGGTTCAATCAACCGACTTTTTAGAACATATGAAATGGTGAAGCCATCTTCTTATGACAATTCATCTCATTCAAGAAAAAATAGTTATAATATCTTTAGTTGTTTTATGTCAGTGTAATGTTTGCTTGTTGGATGGCCCACTTTCTATTCTATTTTGGTCTTGAATGTTTAAAAAACCTCTTTTGTATTGGTTAGGATAGGAGGCAAATCAATAAATCATCCTAAATTTAGGTCTCAAGAAGGCCTCATTTTGTATGATTTTTGTCTCTTCCAACTTTGATAAGAATGATATTTTTGAGTTGTAACTTTTAAAGATTGGAAGATAAATCAAAATTTGAGATCCACTCCATACTTATTTATCTATGATTATTTGTGATTATTTTTCACAAAATTACTTAGTTAGTAACATAACTAAAATATTATCCATATATTATGATGAATAATTAGTTATATAATGAGGAATTGCATTACATTGTAATTGCATTTTAAAATTAATCATTATATAATTTTATAAATAAATGAAGTAGACAATGACCAACTCAGCCTTTTTGGCATGTAACAAGCAAAGGAAAGTGAACAAAAAAATTAGGATTTAATTTTGTTTGACAATTTCTGATTAATTCATTTCTAATGTTTAAAAGAAGTTCTATATTTTTAAAAAAATTCTATATTGCTGGATCAGTACCAAAAAAAATTGTAATTCACTTGAGTCAGCAATAAATAAATAAATAAATCATTTTTTTGACCTTTTCATTTTGACCTTTCCATTTGATTATGCAATGCCCTTCAAATTAAAATTTAGTATTAAATAATTCTTTGAATTATAACTTTTTTTTAATGAATAAATTTTAATGAGTGATTTCACGAAAATGGTGATAAAGTGTTTGGCTGATGGATAGTAGAATCTTGGAATTTCCTTGCCATAAGAAATGACTTTCCCTTTATTTATGTTATGAGCCTCAGGGTTCAACTAAATCTAATTGTAATAACCGAAGAGGTCTTCATTAGTGCGGGTGGGTCTTTAATAACCACCAATTTTGAGTATTTGGAAAAAGCAAAATCAAAGAACCAAAAATTCCAAAAATTCGAGGGAAAAAAAATCAAAATCAAAGAATTGTTGATTCCAAGTAATTTCAAAAATTTCAAAAAACCATCAAGTTTCATGAAAGACTCATTAATTTCTAAGCAGTTATTTGATTTTTTCAAAAAATAAATAAAAACAACAACTATATATAACAATATGATATTTTCATTTTTTTGGTTAATGACGATTTTATATCAAAACCAAGTAATTTGATTTTTTGATAATTGTGATTATTGATACCCAATAGGGGTTTAGTGCAATTTTTAATATGTGCCCCCCCCCCACTTTGTTCCTCAATTAAGGTCATTTTGAGTTATTTTCTATGCTACGGACAAAACTGCAAGTCAAACAATCAAATGCAACAAGTTTATTTGCAAGGGAGGTATGACAATACGTGATATAACTGGGCACTCCTATCCAATAGCATGATTCCACATTGTTGGTGTGACGCTCCCTACAATTGGTTGTATACCCCGAATACACTAATGGTTTTATGATGTTATGGTCTTGAACGTTTTATCTCCAAATAAAATATTCTCACACTTTTGTTTAATAAAAAAAATGTTCTTTTAGACTCAATAAAATGTATTGACAACAACAAAATGTATTGCAAAAAAGAGCAAACTTGCCAAGGAAATAGGATTTAGGGTTTGACTTTTTGAAGAATCACACCTTCTTGGAGACATCGACATGAATAAGCCACAGCGGCCCATAAGGTGTGAAGTGTGAACAGGCAGGCGCATACGCACTTGGAGGCATTGTATTGGTGAAAAGAAAATCTTGTGTTGTTTGTTAGACGCTTCCAATGACTATTTTGTGTGTGTGTGTGTGTGTGTGTGTGAACACACCCAAATAGGAGGGATGCTATTTTAGAGAAAATGACAAAAGTGACATTCCCTCAAAGGCTTGTCAACAAGCATGAGTGCATGAGACCAAGGCACATGTGGAGGAGTCTTATTGGTCAAGCAAATATCTTTGGGGGGGGGCTTGGGAGAGGGGTGGGGGGGGGAGATGTGTAGTAGATTTGGGCATAATGAAGTGTGAATGGACTACTCAAGGTTTAGTTTGAGATCTTTCCCACAAGATGACAAGTGGTCATCCAAGGGCTAAACAACAAGGGGGGTTATGTTTATATTGGCGAGTAAAATAATAATAATGTCCAACACGTTGGAAAAAAGGACATTCCAAAATCTAGTGGAAGCAAAAGGAAGGGGAAAAGGGTGATTGAAGAGATGGGGTGCACCAATCCATGCTTCCCAACGTAGCAAAAGCAACCCCTACCTTTTGTTAGGGTGATCTACTCCGATCAATGCCGTACCAATAAAGAGCAAAGGACACCATTAGTTTATTGAGTAAAAGCAAAATGAGCATATGACTGAATGGCATTTCATCCTATATGGCTATTGCCTCCATCTCATACATAGGTAATCTTATTGTGCATAAAGAGCACAACAAGATTGCCCCAACCCCCCTCTTTCAAGGGTTTCATCCAAATGTAAGTTATCCACGTGGTGTGTGAGGCAAGGGTTGAGGCCAACAAAGGCTAACCTTTATTTAGTAGGAAGGTAGGTTAAAGTAACATCTAACATGGCCTAGCCTATTTGGTGAGCTCATAACCATTTGCTACTTGCAAGGTAAGTTACTCACTACTCACCACGTATCAATAAAAGATCACTAACACCACAATAAATTATTGAGTTTAAGAAACTGGGGACATTTGACTCATGCAAATAGGCGAAGTGATTGACTTGACCTTCTTTCTACCTTATATAACACTATACATTGCCTCCTCCCCTAATGGACCCGCCAAATGTTTCAACGTATGTGGAGGGCACATTATCAAGTGGAACCTATCCACCACAAGCGACGTGGCATTCACAAAAATCAAACACCGTGTCTCTAGAGGGGCATTTCACTTCTACTAGAGTGGGTGATTTCAATTTTCAAAACGCCTTCCTCATTTTTTATTAAATTTTAATTTTCCCGTGATACTTGGCAGGTATCCACCAAGAAACAAAGGAAAAATGAAAAAAATAGAAAATTTCTACCAATGCCTTGTGTGTAGTAGGGTAAAGCCTGAGGGGGGTGGGTGTAAATAAGGGCCCCTCTTAGGCAGAACCAACCATGTGCCCTACTTCATTAAAGTCTGCCCCCAGAGCTTTTATGCAATGTAAAAACCTTAGCAATTTTTTTGTATAAAAAATCTTGTATTGGGTATCTGATGGATACCTACCAGGCATAACAGAAAAAAAACAACTTCAGGTTGTTCAAAAAAGTGAAGTGCCTGTCTCCATAGGCATTACAGTTTTTGAAACACCCACCGACATATTACACTTTGTAAGGCTTTACCCGTTGTAAACCTCAAGCCGAATATTATCATATCATAAATTGAACCATATGAAGATCATAAGGCATAGAAGGGGGGGACTGACATCTACTCCTTAAGAGTGGGAGGGATCTTATACCTAGTTTTCGCTATGAGCTCACTTCTTTTTTCTAGGAAGAATATTCATGATATAAGGTGCCCTCCAAAGATACAATGAAATTTCTTCAAGATGGTATTAGAGCATCTCCAACGGCCATCAGTATGCAACCCAACAAAAATATTTCTCACATCCAAGTTTAATAGTTTACTTCTTTTTTTTCCAACCCCATGCATAAAACTAAAAATGAGAGTGCAAATAGGTAAGAGACTTCTAATAGCAAACCACCCAGACCAATCATTATGATTGACAAATCAGAAACAGTGAGCAGCTGTCAGATGCAACAAAAGTTTTTGGTTGCTCACATTAACAAGCAAACAAATTTTCTTATTATGTATTAATATGGTGTGATCAGCAAAGGGCACAGGTGATCCCCCTTTAGTTATTTTGCATGCTTTCTATAAGCAAAGGGTGCCACCTTTCATAGGCCATTTCTATTTGGATTGCAGGTGAGAACTCTTCTAGACTTTTTTGTTTTTGGACGTATCCCATCCCTTTCTCTATTTTATAGGCTTAGTGGGAATAGGCTTTTGAACATGATTTGTTCATTTGCCCCTGGGTGACCCACTTTGGGCTTTGTCCTCTCTCTTTTTCCTTCTCTTTTCCCTTTTACTGGGCGCTTTGTTTTTTGGTGTTTGCCATAGTTTCATCATCTTTAAACGCTGGTTATATATATAAAGAAAATATAGGATTAGATAGTTATAATGGGAGCTTTCAATTGTTTTGAGGAGGTAACTTCAATAAATTGGCACGTAAATGTTGTAATAATATATAGGCTTGCTCCTTGGTGGAAAGAAAAAAGTTGGTGACCAATGAAATTGCTCAAATAAGTGCCTTGAATTGTTTTAAAGAGTTGCCTTAATGAACTAGTATTTACATATTTGCATGCAAAGAACATGCAAATTTGCAAAGAGCTTCCAACAATAATTTGGAGCTTTTTTTCACATCATTTTCTGATTTTTTAAATTAAAAATTTGCACGAATGGAAGAAATCCATTGCAGAAGGAAAAGCCACAGACAAAGAGCCAAAGGGAAACCATCATTCTCTGATTGTGGAGATTTTATAAAGGAAGTTCCTCATAGTAACAAAAAGGGGTTCTGGCACGATACTTGTGCAGTTCTCATTCTAAGAAGGACAAGTGGTCATGGGTTGGTTCCGCTTGCGGTTCTACCAGTTCCACTTGTGATGTGAAAATAAACTGTGGGAACAGTACGGTATAGTCATGTGAATCAATGGTGAGGGACACAGGTTAAACTCTGGAACAGGCCCTGGTTTGGCCCCTTTCCACATAATGAGAACAGCCTCTCACCTTACCTGACACGTTCCAAGGTGGAACATACCCCGTACAATAGTGACTAAAATGAATAGGGATGATCATGCTAAAAGCCTGATCGGCTGGACTCTGGAAGTGTTGAAAATACTCATGAAGGATTTCAACCAGATTAGGCTACCCATCATTTGTTAAGTGGGATCTGCAATGCCTCGTACCATGGTAAAATCTGAAATTCATTTTGTTTTACTGGACACCCTTAGTAGGATCCCATCCTAAGAGGAACTCAAGCAATTAGTGTTAAATGTTTATCTCTCTACCTTATAAGAAAGAGCATCTCTGGTGGTGCTCAGTGTGTGACTCTGCAAAAATATTTTTCACATCCAAGTTTAGTAATTTACTTTTTTGCAACCCCACCCACAAAACCGAAACCTGGATAGGTGGAGGACTACTAATAGCAAACCACCTGGACCAATCACTATGATGGGGCCAATCAGAGTCACTGATCAGTAGTCAGATCATATTTATTACACTCTTTTCTGTTGCTGTAGCTTTCACCAGTCACCGCAAACTGTGCAATTATTCTCAGCCAAAACTATTTTCCTGAGCAAAACCGGCATATTTGACATTTCTTCATCCAAATTTAGTGTGCGTGATCACATATAGAGCACCCCTGGACATGCTGTAACAATAGTAAATGTTGAATACTATACAGTGAGGGAGCATTTAAATATCATAAGTGTCAAGTGTTGTGTTGGCCGATTGATAGTAATCGATGTGTGACCAATCATTATGGCTGGGCAATAATAAGATGTCTTTTTTTTCCATGCTTGTGGTATTTTGCATGAATTTGCAAGAGTTGAGCCCATTTTCACACCATTTTGTCCATGACATGATCCAAAATTTCACGTACATTTCATGAAAATCAGGTACCCAGGTAGAGCATATTAAGGCAAACTTTAGGATGACCCTTTAAACAGAGGTAAATCACAAGGCGGTAGGAGCAACATGCATTATTGAAGTGCCCTCCATATACACTAGGAAAGTTCTTAAAGTGCATTATGGATAGGGCATGAATATGATCTCCATCGTCTTCTTTGGTGGGACAATACGATCAAAGACATTACACGTTATCCATAGCTAGCATAAGGAAGAGCTATTCTCCAATTTAATTACCAAAGGTACCATAAGACTCAGCAAAAGGCACACCATTCAGTTTCAAAACAGGTGTGTGTTACCATAAGGTGTGCACTTTGAAAGAGAAGGGTCAACAAAGTTTGTAAGGTCCACCGGAGCCCATGTGGTATCCTACTTTCATGAGCTAGGTATGTGCACTAGTGTGTGCCCTAAAATCAGTGCCTTCACCAATGCCCAAAGCAGTTATCTGTAGGGCACCACAAAACCCTAAACCTTGAGGGAACAAAAAAATAAAATTGTCTAAGCAATTTGGATACGTACATTATTTTGAACACAACCTTAATTGACACACGTGTACTAATTTTAAAAATTAATAATCAATTATATCTTTTTTAATTTTATAAATTGGGGCTAGTAATGATTTCAAAATGGTGCCATTATTAATGAACCAAGGATTTGGAAACTAATTTAGAGGCCTATCTTTCATGTATCTCAAATTGAACAAATAATGGAGCACACACAACAAATCAACCGAGCCGGTATGCTAGAGGTGTGGTAATTGTGTCGGTAGTGCATGATGCATAAAAGCAGGTCTTCCCTTGCCATGTTTCCTTTGTGCAATCTTTATGGTCAAGCCGAGAAGCCCCACATGTGTAGCTTTGGCCCTAATGAAAAAAGGGAGATGCCATTTCTACGATAGGAGATGGATCCACATCCTCAAAGCCGAGCATTCAGTTTGCCCATCCATGACAAGGATATTCACTTGTTGTAAATGTGGCAAAGGACTCCCTTTCACCCTTTGTCGTTTACATGATCTTCCATGTGCAACTTCAGAAGTTGCCAACGGCATGGGATTTTCATAGACTTCAAGTCTTGTATAAGATGCCCAAAGAGCTCTCTCAAACATAATAATCACTGAACTTGAACAACAAAGGACACTTATAGGAAAGCCTGATTACAACATGAAGTTAAGATGGCTTTCACGGGATGGGAGAATTCCAACATAATTTGTATCCTTCTAAAATTGCCAGGCTCCTCCACCTTCATGCAAAAAAATAAGTGCCCACTTTACACTAGGAGTCAAGGCCAATGTTCAACTCAAATCAAGCATTCCTATTGGTGCAAAAGTTGAAATTAGCCCCCTAGGACTTTAAACTAGGAGTCAAGGCTGAAAAAGAAAAAATATAGATTTTGAATCTGCCCCAAGTTAGTAGTAATAATTGCTGAATTTTATGGCCTTCTGTTGGCCACTAAGGCTGAAAAAAGGATTACCATCCAATTTGAGAAGCCAATTTGCAACCCTTGGGGCCAATGTTCCAGTATTTATTAATATCCTGACATCAATGTTCTAGCATTTATTAGTAACTTGGGGGGCCAAACAACAAGCCAAAAATGCTCAAAGTTGTTCCCAAGTGTTTTCAGCCCTGACTCCTAGTATAAAGCGGGCCTAAGGTATGGGTGCCCATACAAGGACTAAGATATGGGTGTCCTTTTTTCACGGATATAAATTCTCAATCTATTCCACCATACCTTAAAAATGGGATTGGACATCTGGTTGTTGCAAAGGATGATAATAGAATAGTTGGAAGGATCAGCCTTTCTTTTTGTTGGCTATATATATAGCCAGAAAGCTATATTAAAAATTTAAAGTGCTAAATAAATAATGATAAAAAAATGTTTTCAATAGCAAGAATTTGACCAAATTTTAAGAAATATTGCCAGACTTCTTCTATACATGGTTGAAGTAGGCAGCCAATAAGAAAGAAGGACGTTTTTAAAAAGTTTAATTTCATATTTAGCTTGCTTGTAGCCAGATTTGGCTTAGGATCATTGCCACTTTGGTTACATCAAAAAATTGAGCAAAACAAGCACTGGGAAGGATCCTTTTTCACTTGAAGAGAGACAAGGAGACTTGAGGATGCTTCTATCTGGAAGTAGAGATGATGCCACCAATACCTCCCTGACAAAGCAATTCTACATGTGCTATGTGGACCAAGACCAAATTTATCTCTTTTTGGCCCTATGATAAAACCCAAGAAGACTTCTCCCACGAGAATCGACAATTTCCTCTGAAAAAGTGGGGAATTGCCCATGTGGGAAGAGTTAGAAAGAAAACAAAAGGCTCTTGGCCTAAAGCTTATCGTCTATTCCACTTGTGGAAAGCTGAAACCTGCTCGAGAGTTAAATTAGGAAATGTTTGGGCAAGCTCATTTTTAAAAAAAAGAAAAGAACTGAGATTAACACCTGGTGAACATTCCTCAAAACTTGGTGGGACCAAATGAAGCCTCTAACTATTGAGACCTTCACTAGTAGAGCCAACAAACCCAAAACCTGAATTTGGGGGCATCCATTGACTTCATATAATACATGACAAACTTTATTCCAAGAGAACACAAAAAATAGAGGGAAAAAGCATCTCCTTTTGCACTTTTGGTCTTTGGTTGAATTAAAAAACTAGACATATGGTAGAGAGTATGGCTTGACACAAATTTTGCACACTTCTACTCTCCTTATCCTTTGTAATTTGCTGTTCCCTTAACCACATGGTTGGATCACAAAATTTCCAATTCATTATTTTCAAATATTACCCTCCTCCACAATTAAACATGATTGTTCAAAACATGACTCAAATTGTGTACAAAAGGCGTTGCTTTTTTCCAAATACCTTTTGTTGAGTTACATTGTAGACCAGCTTTTTCAAAACTCCAAGGGACTCCAAGGAGGAGTTATCTTGTCTAGCACCTACCTTCCCAAAGGAACTCTCTAAGTGTTTTTTACTACATTAATGAAGACGGCCCCTTATGAAATGTGTAGGAGCCACAATATGTGATGGCCAAGATCTTTTCACCACAAGTGGGGCCTTACTATCGTGTAGAAGACCACCAAGAACCAGAAGATGACCTCCAATGTCCGAGGGAATCATTCAGATATAAGGCGCTCTCTCATTACACTAGGAAATCTCTGAGAGGTTATGTTACGGAGGAAAAAGTCTCAGAATTTTTAGGAACTTTTTTTTAGGCTCTTTCATGAAGAATCATTTTCATTTTTAATTTGGAACAAATGGACAAATCCATTTTACAAAGAGAGGAGCCCGTACATTTTCACAAGTTTTCAGGAGCTTTTCAGGAGGAATATATTTCAGAAGTTTTCAGTATCTTTTGAGGAGTTTTGAAAGAGCTTCTATGAATAAATTAACTTAAATTAAGTTAAGACTTCTGAATCCAAGTTCAAGGATTGAAGGAGACCTTCAAAATGAAAGAATGATTGATCAAGCTCAGGATGAAAAGTATGACGTCATATTGGATGATTGTGCTAATGGAAGATTACAGGTGTGGGGGTACCGACCAAGGACCAAGGTGTTCCCATAAACTCTACTCATCCAATTGAAAATATATATAACAAAAAAAATTATGTATTTTCATTTTTATGATACCCAGGAGGTGTCACATGAAAAAAAGAAAAAAAAAATGAAGCAGGGCATTTTGGAGAATGAAATGCCCACCCCACGATTTTTTACACTTTGCAACTTAACATGCAAATACACTAAGATTTTATGCCCAGTGATTTACAAGGTCCCTAATTTAGGTCGAAGCTTGAGGACATATTGTAAGGAAACTAAATATAATTTCATTCTTTCCCCAACAACTGCCCTTTCAAAAAAAAAACTTATTTTGGGTGATTGTGAAATAAAATTATTTTCTTCAATATATATTTTTTGTCTTATCATTTATCATTTATATTTAAAACTTTGTCATTTTTTTAAAGACTTTTTAACCAATTAAAAAATTATATTTCAAAATCACGTTCATAAAAATTTGTCATTATCCCTTCAGAGACCCTTGGCATGCTCTTTGGTTAAAAAAATGGAGTATGTCCATGCAAAGCACAAACACCAGATGATCGTGACCAAATACAATTTGTTTTTTCATGATGAATTGGGGTCACGGGTGGCCCGTTCAAGCTAAGGTTCGATATAGCTGAACAAACAGGCAGGGACAAAATTGGATGCCTTGACACCCTTCTCTTTAGACTCGTTTACTCTTTCCATACAAGGAAGGAAAAAAACTGAAATCTACCATTTACTAATAACAACACATGGACTATATTAGTCAACCTTGACCGCCTCTAATGGCCCCAGAATCCATATATATATTAAGATAGGTGTTTGTTTTGTGATCATGTCTTACCCGTCCCAAACAATGGGCCCTTGCTGCACTTTTGATACCTTGGAAAGCCCTCAACGAGAGAGAGAGAGATCGTGTGCATGTTTGTCGTTTTTATAATTTCTGGACCAACAGAGCAAAAGTCATTGAATTTATAGTGATTCCAATGCTACAAAAGCCAATGGAAGACAAAGGATAGGATCCCAAATTCTAAACTACCTGGTCTGTGTTTTCAGCAAAAGAGATAGGAGGAACCCTCCCCCACCCTCCCAAAAAGAAAGAAAAAAAACCTCCCCATTATTATTTATTTCCCTTTGTTTTGTGCATGTTTGTCGTTTTGCAATTTTTGGACCAATGGAGCAAAAGTTTGTTAAATTTAGAGAGATTTTCATCTCTAGAAGAGTCTGATGCTACAAAACCACACAACAAAGACAAAGGATCCCGGATCCTACAACCTGGTCTGTGTTTTTGGCAAAAGAGAACCAAAAAAAAAAAGAAAGAAAGAAAGAAAGAAAAAAAA
>Ga0116229_10002778_pt1 | contig 28530 bp, 16 predicted proteins | sample S1TSphgellanicum_3_FD_87313 | JGI IMG/M metagenome (GOLD analysis project Ga0116229, IMG submission 87313) | Host-associated microbial communities from peat moss isolated from Minnesota, USA - S1T2_Fc - Sphagnum magellanicum MG | ecosystem: Host-associated > Plants > Peat moss > Unclassified...
ATAAAAATAAAAAAATAAATAAAATTTTATTTATAAAAAAAAAAATATTTTTTAAAATTTTTTTTTTTTTTTTTTGGGAGAAATTAAAATAAAAATATTTAAAAGGTTTTTATAAAAAAAAAAAAAAAAAAGTTGTCACCAAAGGCATGATTATAAAGGGGGTTTACTGTACTTGATATTGAATTTTCAAAATCTAATAACCTACCTGGATGATCGGGAGGAGGGTTTAGTGGATAAGTTACCAAGATGGAAGCTTAGTGGGTCATCCACAGCTGAGTCATATTGGGTTTCCAATGGATGGTGCATTGGAGGGGGCTAGGTCACAATAAGCCCCACACTGGTGGCAGGCAGCCTCCTTGGGGGATGGGATGGGATGGGATGGGATGGATGCATGGGGGTTGATAGATACCCTAAGCCATTCTCCCTTGGGATCTGGTTGTTCCTCCGATAGATAGGTATCTCCTAGGTTCAAAGGTAATGTGTAGGCCCTACACCTAAAAAAAACCCAAGGACTTTTTTGAAAGTGGCAACTTCCTGGGACTTTTGGGTATCTCAACATTCAATAGCACATAAGGACTAGATCAAGCTGCAGAAAAAGTATAATCTTATGGGCACTTAGATCCATTAGGGCTTATTAATATCAAAGTGCCCATAAACCCTAAACCCTAAACCAACAAATTTGAATCAAAGAAGATGCTTAAAAGCCTTCTAGGCATTTTGATATTAACCCAGCAAATGCAAATTTGAAGAAGCTAGCTAGATCGATACTTAAGGCATTAGAATTCTTTGTCAAGTCACCCTGTCTTTTGGGCCCTAGTTTGACCCTCTAATCCCTGTTTCATCACCAATTTGGTAATGTGTAGATGTAAAGTGATTGAAATTGGGTATTGTTTCATGAAATTGGATATCTGACAGTTCAGAAGATTTGCAGGATCAATTATTTTGACAAGGATTTGATTTTAATGAAGAATATGAGCCAATAGTCAAGGTACAGAGCTAAGGCAAATCCAAAACTGGGGGTGAACGAAACTCCCCCTGAGGAACCAATTTAGGTGAGAAACATAGTTTGATTCCCCTCTCCCCCGCCCCCCCTTTTTTCTTCTTCTTCTTCTTCTTCTGTACTGTTTCCATCCTGACTTTCTCATTTTGTCCCTCATATCAAGCGAAACTGGGGTCCAGTGGCCCCAGTTTGAGTACTTTACACATAACTCTATTGTTCAAAACATGTAGATATCTTCATTCCAACCCCACTTTTTTTTTTTTCTTCCAATGGGCAACCAAATTGATCTACTTCTTTTCCTTACTTGAAGGGGGACGTTATTAATTGACAAATGACTAACTAGGAATCTAATCTCATGTGGGGACTTAGGGGATGGCATTTCCCTTACCATGGGATTCTTTGGTGTGGTTTTTTTTATAATAATTTTTATAATATTTTAAAATAAATAATTTTCTTTGAATTTTTTTAATTTTTAGAAAGCAATAAGTATCTGTCGTTGACTATAATCTAGGGTTTTTAAATTTTTTAAATTTAAAATAATTTAAAATATTATTGAAAAGAGGACTTAGTTTATTGGCTTCTCTTTTGCATTATCAGATGAGTTTCTCCAATCAGCACTTCAACTTTGCCCACCAATTAGTTTCCAAGTTTGCTTGTGTTTTACACATGGGACTAACTTTGTGTCACCACCTTTTTGCACAATTTTGAGTTTAGAGATGTCCACGTGGAAAGCAAGGCCAATGGACACACACGTGGACATGAAGCCCACGTGGGAACAAATATACTAAGTAGCCTAGCCAGTTGGGAAACCAATTTCAGTGGCCACAAGCAAAAAGTTGTTGATTCCATGAGTTGTTATCTAGGGTTTTTTCTTCAATTTTGTGATATAAAAGATGGGTGAATTATTTTCCAAATAAATTGAAATTTTAATAGAAATTACACCAGAAAATAATAATTTACAAAAATTCCCCAATTTTTTTTAGTTGAAAGAATGACCATTTTGTTTTTCTGAAAAAAAAAAAACATTAGGACTCATATTGGTCATACAAATTGAACTTGAAAACATATTATTCATGTTAGTTTAATTTTGAAAAAATCAATGAAATGCATGCTCAAGTGCATGTAAATTTGAAAAATATACCCTATTCATAACCTTGAATATATGTGAAAAATACCCATATCTAAAGTGAACTATGTTTTGACATTTAGGTTTAAAATTAGGGTAAAAATAACTTAAACCTTAAACTTTGTTAGTTCTATTGATTAGATGGGAGCCTCTCAAGTTTCTTTTTTTTCCTTCTTCTTTTTTTCACGATTAGCCATTTTAATTGACCCATCATCCAATAAATTAAAAAAATTGGAAGTTCCCCAAAATAAAAGTTTTTATATGAAGATGTAGGGTCTCCACTTTGGCCATGCTATATAGGGGGAGAAGTGAAGAACTTTGGGCAAATCATATATTGGATAATAATGAGAACAGCTAACATATAATAAAAGTGCACATGTTATTCAAGGACGAATCAAACAATTTTTTAATTTTTGCATTGCATTCTAACATTGGATTTGGCCTTGGAATTTTTTTTAAAATTCTAAAATGTGGGGTTTTTTCATGTTTAATTCAGTAAATAATACATACATGTTTGTTTAACCCAAAAGGAGTATATAATTGGGTGTACTTGGACCACACCCATCTAACGAAAAATTGAAAATTTGTATAGTTAGACCTTAACTTGATGGAAATTTTTGAATATTAATATACCCTTACCCAATTGATAAATAAAATTTAAAATTATATATCTTTACTCAAGGACATTTCAAAAATAACATCTCTGCACAACATTGAAATAGACCCCGAATGATGATTGTGGTTAATATTCAAAATTGTGGTTTTCAACAAATCACAAAATCGGTTATGATATATAACCATAGTTCTCAAAATTTTGAAAAGAAAAAAAAATTAATTGCCCAGTAAACCATTGATTCTTTATCAAATCTTTTATGAGAACCATCAATTCTTTACTAGTTGTGAAATAACCAGGACCAACAATTTTTGATTCTAAAATATTTTAAAAACCTGGACCCAATGGGTCAATGACTCTTTATGAATTCAAATAACCACACAAGATTGGTCGCCATAGGATTCGCTTACTCGTAGTTGATTGTAAAGAATGTTCTGCTAACATGGCAACATGCCATTGGACAAGATCTCCTCAGTTATATATCAAATTTTCACACTTCCCTAATACCTTTTTGCAAATTCTTGGTCATTGGTTGGCTGAACCTCCCATTTATCTGTAGACTCAAACTATGTCCAATAACCAGCTCAAGGGCATTGGTTACCATGAAAAGTCTGGGTGTGAACCCATACCTCAAGTATTCCCAATAATGAACAACCTCTTGCGCGGTCCCTAGTACCATATTGTCACCCTAGTGACTCCCCCACAAGAGAGAATTAACCTTTAAAGAAACAATCCTCATGTTCAAACTTGTACTTCCACCTAACCTTGCCACGAATACCACAAAAAGCTTGGAATCCTTTCTTCCCCCCCCCCCTTTTCTCTCTCGGAACCCCCACTTCTCTCTATTTCAAAATGTAATTAAAAAAAAAGAATGTACTCTAAAGGACCCTACACTAGTTTCTAGTGCACCACTCAAACTCGATCATTAACCATGATCCAAATGCATTATTTGGACAACTCCTGAATGGGCCGGCTCCACCCATGTGACCATCAAGTCCGACTACTTGCATCATGCTCGATCCTCCGCCCCTCCCCCGGACTTTGCTCGGAGTCAATGAGGCTTACAAAAGAGGGAGAAAAGAAGGGGGGGCGGGGAGGGGGGGGCCTCTCAGTTAGTGTCCCCCTCGTACATAACATGATCCCCAAGACAAACAGAATCTGCTCTCTTTGTGAAGGCGGAAGTGTCTACAAATATATGGATGTTAGTGACAGAACAGAGATACCGGAATTGGATATGGTGGAGCCCATCCATCCCACCACCCCCATCGGGTAGAAAACAAAAATCCAGTGCACCATCCATGGGAAACCCAATATGACCAAGTTGTGGATGGATGGATGAACCAAGACCAGCACATGTCTCAATCCTATAAACAATCCAACTTTCATCTCACACTATGAAAGTAACTATCGGTGTTGGTTGGTTCTTAGTTTCTAAGAGGACCATGGTTGGGTATGGGTTTAGTGAATTTTTTAAAGAAAATGCATGAGTTGTTGGTTTCGGGTTTAGGGAATATTTTTCATAGCCAAAACGTATCAGTTTGAGGGCTTCGTTAGCTTTTCTTGATCGCCAAGTTATGATCTAATGGTTATATAATCTTGATAAGACCCTAATTCTAGGTTTAATGTGGGCCAGTTCCAAATAAATATATATATTTGAAAATTTAGATGGGAAAGTATCATGTTTTAGTTGGTCGGCACTAATAATGGTTACTATGTATGTAGATAATAAGTAGGAAAGCCACTTGGTGTTAATAGGTAACATTTGGATGGTTAGTACATAGCTAACCACCATGGTTAGCCTTACCTTGGGCCTCCTGTAATGGGTACTCTTGTCTCATGTCAAAAATGTGGTTTCATCACACAAAAAGTGAATTAGGGTTTAGTCTAAAGCTTGTCAATCAAAGTGCAAGCTCAAAAAAAATTCCGGGGGAATTGATTCTGGCCAAAAATATTTATGTCTTGTTGAGATGATAACACCTATTTCTAACCAAATTCCTAAACCCAAATGAATACCCATAATGGAGGCAAAGGCTTTCAACCATGTCTACATTGTTATAACTTTGTTATGTGATTATTTGTTTGATGTTCTCCTTTTTAGGATCATTGGCAAGGTCTTACTAGGGCGTCATTCCTCAAAAAGATCCAAAATGAAGTTTGGGAAATGTATGTTCAATGAGGATTAAGGTTGAATGTGTGCATGACCCTCACTAGTATATGTTTGAAAGCATTGAATGATAGGATACCAATATTATTCTTTAAATGAGATTAATTTATCATATTTAGCTTGAAATAATATAGAAATCTAGAGTACATATTCAAGTAATATTACCAATTCCAAGGAATGGTTTAATAGAGATTTGTGTTACAAATACTAGGTGAGTTGTTTTTGGTTTGTATCTTGAAATGAAAGATAGTACACAATAAGGAAAATGAGAATTATTTAAGTTTTATCTTTGCCTTGAAGCCATAAATTTGGCAATGAATATATCCCCCTAGCTATTTTTGTCACGTATTACAACTTTTACATGTAGCATATTCAAAACCTTTCAAAGTTGCATTTTCATCTAAAGTAGACCAAAAACACCAATGCTACTATTGTACTAAAGAAAAAGTTACATAATATTTTAGTTGCACTTGAACTCGAAGTCACAAAAGTTCTAGATATAAAAAATCATCATGGCCAAAATTTTTAATTACTAGAATCTAGACTTAAATTATAAACTTGTGGACTATAAAATAAGTCAAGCAAAACTTTCATTGGGACAATAGGGATTGCAAGAAATGTTTTTCAAGTAAAGATGATCTGACAAAACTTGCACAACATTTTCACATAATGTTGTTAAATATGTAATGAAGTAATGAACTAAACCCATCACCTAATCATTCGTCAAAAATAGGTCAAGTGATTTTTTTTTAAAAAATTTATTGATGTGGAAGAGGTATGCATTGTTAAATTCACGTTCAATTCAAATTTTGTACAAGGTGTGCAATGGGGGTTAAGACAAAACAAGGAAATGACAATGAGCATTACATCAAAAGAATCATTGCTTATGGAGCTTGCATTCAAACTTGATATTAATACCCATAAAAGAATTAATTAAATTAATCAAGTACTTTATGTTTCCATTTCACATATTAGGGCCACTATGGTTAATCTTCCCCTTCGAAGTGAAGGATTTGACCTAGACTTAAACCCTAAGGAGAAAAAGTCAGAAAGCAAAACCTTGGGTACATGAGAGTTAAAACCATGGGTTAGAATTTATTATTAGGAATGACACCAAGTAACCGGAGGTTCTCAGGCGGTTCTTTAGTCCATTTTTGTTCACCCCACCCCAAAGAAAGGTATCAATTCTTAGTCACGTATTTCATGAAAATCATTGAGGGTTTTGAAAAGAAAACCAAGACTGAAGGTTCTTTGATTTCTGAAATTTATAATTTATAATTAAGTTAAAATTAAATTCAAAATAAAAATAAAACAGAAGTACTGAATGTTCTTTGATTTTCAAATTTCCAAAAATACGGGAACTGGAGTTTTAAAAAATAAAAATAAAATACATGCCCAACACTGATTATTACAGCCATCCAGAATTAAGAAAAGAATCAGTGGATGACTTTCAAAAAGTCATCCACAATCCTTACCTATATGGTATCTAAACCCTAAGTAGCCTCACCTAAGCTAGTCTAAAGTACATGAGCCAATGGCACTCTAACCTAAACTACCTTGCCTACCTAATCTATCTTATCTCCTCATCCCTCATCCACCTTGATGTGGTTAAAGTCATTCATCCCCTGGCTGGTTACTAATGCAGGTCAAGTTTGTTCATTCTGTTTGCTCGTACAAGTGTAGGTGTTGTTGGTTCACCCAAGGCCAAATTTTTGAAGGCCCTGAAAGGATGCCTGCCAGTCCAATGCTACATGGGAATTTTTTAAAATAATAATAATGATTATTTATTTATTTATTTATTATAAATTAATATTTATTTATTGATTTAAACAAATAAAAAGTTTGACCCAGCAAGGTCTGTGCCTACCAGACACAACATTCAGTCAGAGCAGAAAACCCTCTTAACAGAACCGAACAAAGGAAAACCATAACACCGAGGCAGGTTGTTTTAAAACCGCCCTCAACCCCCTTTTACGAACTTTGTGAGTGTCAGTGCAGCGACCATAACAAGCTGCAAAACCTGAACCACTTTAGGTATTGCAGAGAGAAAAAGACAAACCCAGGGAAAAAATAAATTAAAAAATAGTAATAATAGTCGAATATTGGGGCAAATAGCACTGACACATGCAAATATTATATATATATATATAAAGTCCACTTAAATTGCTATTTTTTAAAACCCAAAGCGGAGAGGACTGGTAGTCAGTCTAGTCTGGAATCTAGCCCCTGGTACACTTACAATCCCAGATTTTGTCATAAACTTTGTCTCCCCCGCTCCTTCTAACTTTCCTTATGTGGACTTATGACATTTACTCAATAACTGAACCAGTATCGAAGTTTGAACCGGTTTCTGTCCGTCCGTTTGCCTGTCTGTCTGTCTACCCACACTCATTTCCTTTTCTTACCCTAGGGTCAACTTCTTAACGAAATAATCCTTCAAAATTTGAAAATTAATTTATTGTGAAAATTATGAAGTTGAGGTGTTTTGAAAACCTTTCATAACTTATAGTAAAGCTTAACTTACAATCTGAATAAAATCCCACTAGGTATCTCAATATGATAATGTCATGGTAGACTTGTAGATGATGAATTAGTTTTTTGGGGGATAACATTAAAAATTGATTGATTTTACCAAAAAATTAATTATTACAGTAAACTCCCTTAAAATCACACCTTTGGTGATCACTTTTTTCATGACACTAATGACTTGTGATTTAGATGTGTATAGTCACATTCCAAATAAACCCTTATCAAATTGTGTCTATAGGTAAAAAAATTTACAAAACAATTTTTTAATGCTAGAATAAAGGTGCCAATTGATTAAATCTTCTATATGGGTTATTCGAAGTTTTACTATGCATTATTAGACTTGAAGAAAGTTCTGATTTTTGTCTTTTTTTTAATGTGATGATGGGCATCAAGTTTGAACTCCTTAACTATTAGCTTGTGTATCTTGTCAATTGGATTTTTTTAATTAATTTTTCTTGTTTTCTTGGCAAGTTTGCATATATTTTGCTTGTCAAATTAGAAAGTTGATTTTTTTTTTCTTTTCAACTAGATTCATTCTTGTTAGTTTGCACAACTTCACACAAAGCAACGCTAACATTGTCAAACTACAATTTAGAAAACCTTAATAATTATCCTAGATTTATTCCCATTATAGTCACATTTAAAATTTAAAAAAACTATACAAATATTTTGTGTTGCTAACGAATGTGATAGTGATTCTAAAGATTAGTGTTTCTTACTAAAAATGGTTGGGTACCAAAAATTGTGCGACAAAAACAAGGATGTGACTATATAAAGGGGGTTTGCTGTATTTGTTTTGTCAATGTGGAAGCTAACCCTAAACTACTGCAGTAAACTCTAAATAAAATAAAAAGCCAATTCTCTTATGGGAAAGAGGATTAAGAAATTGCTCTACTGACAAATGTAATTCGGAAAACTGGAGGCTGGGGAGAGGGTTGGGGGCGGGGAGGGGGGGGGGGGAATAGATTAATCTGGCCCGTTAATGGCTGGTACAGATGGTTTAGGACCGCTAGATTCCCGGATTGTGTTGGTCCGCTCAGTAACTAACTTTATCCAAGCACTTTTTTCTTTGTCCTTATCAGGAGCGTTGAATGCGACCCCAGTGGGAGACCAACACGTGGAGAAAGGGGAGTGGTCAGATCATGCTAGATCACCGACCATCACCGTCTAATTAGACGTTCTTATTATTTGTTTTTGCACCAAAAAAAATTACTGGTTTTCTGGCATTGTACATTTACTGTTTTTTTTCATTCTTTGCCCTGGGTAGCCTAAACTTGTTTGACCCAATTGTTACCCTAAAATTGAACCCTGCAGGATGACCCACAAAATGTAAATTGGATTCAAGCTGCTGCCCGCTCTCCCCAATGGGATTTTAAAATATTGAAACCTTTGGTAACGTGTGATGATACATATTACTGTAGCCTAGGGTCAGTTTCCACTTGGACCAAAAAAAAAATCAAAATCAAAATTTAATTCGTTTTTAAATTATTATTACTTCATGATCTACTATGATATATCTTCATTTGAGGAGTGAAATTATTCAGATTTGTAGTCTACTATAAATATGAGGGTTTTCAACAACTCATGTTCATAATTTTAAGAAAAAATCATTATTTATTTACAAATTGGTTAATTCCAATGAATGATGATGATAATTATGAGGGTTTTCAACAACTCATGTTCATAATTTTAAGAAAAAATCATTTTTTAATTTACAAATTGGTTAATTCCAATGAATGATGATGATAATTAGAAGTCATCTAGGACAAGTCTAACTATGTCACTCCTTTCTTAATAATTATCTCTTATTTTTATAAATGCCTCACTCCTTTTCTCTACCCACTAACATGGATATGAAAATGCAAATTCATGTTTACCTTTTCATTCCATGATATCTATATCAATATCAAATTAAAATTTGACATCCAAATAAATAATGATGAACTATTGGAAACCATATGGGAACATAAGAAAAGAAAAAAAGTTGACAATGAGTGCTAGTGCAAAGTAGCATGGACCCAAGTGAGGAAATTTCCTTATATACAATAATTAGTTGAGTGGGTGCCTTTCAAGTTTAGAATTGAGACTCCTGATATGACCCATCCCAAAAAAACAGCTTTGAAACTTTAAAAGACTCCCCAATGTTAAAGTTTTAGTCATTCCAAACATTAAATTACACAGGAGTGTCAATATTCACCCACCTATCTAGGGTTTCATGAGGACTGAACGTTGTGCAAAGCATATGGGACAAAGTGAGGTACTATTGGGAACATATTGGGAGCCCATTGGGAACTGGATGGGAACAAATTTGAAAACTTTTGAGAACACATTGGGAACAACAAAAATCCAACAACCCCCATTATCCACAAAAGAAGAAAAAACTGGGTCTACTGGGTCTATTGAGCCCAGTTTCTAGAAAAATTTCTATCACAAACTTGTGGATGTGTCCTTGGATGGGATGTGGGATGGATGGTAGGTACGTGGATAGGAAAAAAAAACACTTTTTCATTGCTATTCCTGTCCCTTAACTAACCATGGTTGTTACACACAATACCCCAAAGCCACCCTTTGTTGCAATGTCACCCTCGTAAGTACTACCTACTTACCTACCTACCACACTACCTACCAACCAGAACATCAATAAAGTCCAGCTGGCGATTTTCACCTCCCCTGTTTGAATTGAATGCCACCAGATAAAAAGTAACTGATTGGGAGGGAAGGCGAATAGCCATGGATAATGATGAGCTCGCCATTCTTGTGGCGTTTTTTTACCTCTCTTTGTACAATAGCAGATTGAAACTTATCCACCCAGCTAAGCTTAGCCAACTGGGTTTTGTGACCCAGCCTTTTATGGGGGTTGGTAGCCTAAGGGGGGGTGGTAAGGAGAGGGTGATGGGTATGGTGGCATGGTTGAATTAAGAAGCCAACTGGAAATAAATTATTAGATATGTTGTAAATAGCAAAAACAGTAGCTAAATATGGGAATCCACCCCCCTTTTTTCCAAATTAAAAAAATAAAATAAAATAAACTTCAAAGAGTGATAGAGCCTAACCAATAGGCCATATATTGAGGAGAGTAGTTCTCCTCCCCTAAAGAAACCACCCAAATATATATATATATATATATATATATAAATTACTTTTAGGCAAGTCTTGTTGAGGAGATTAATATTTTTCTAATCTTGGTTTCTTTACTTTTCCCTTTGCATTTCCCATGTGTTCACAATTATTGAAACGACTCTAGCTATTTATATATGTACCTACCTACCTACTTTTACTAGGTACATTCATCTTTTTATGTAAAGGTGTTCATGACCTGTGAGTCCACTGACCCAAACTCAATTACTCACTCGATATTACTAAATTTGGGGAATTCTTTTCCAAAAATCATCCCCTCTTCAAGGCCACATTTATGAATCAAATTTGAACCCCTCTTCAAAGGCCACATTTATTAATAAAACTTGAACCCCCTTTCAAGCATTTGTAGGTAGGTACTACGTACAACGGTTCCAAGTTCAAAACAATGAATTAGTAGGTACTCTGGTTTTGTCCCAATGAAAATTGCGGGGTCCGGGGTGGGGTGGGGTAGCTTTCATTGGCTTCAGAAGGGATTGGATGATTTATCATCACGGGTAGCAAGCACGGGTTCCACGTCTCCCCCTTCCCCGCCCCCCCTTCTTTTCACCCACACACCGCCAGCGCACCCCAGCACAGCACGGGTGCCCCGTGCGCGGCGGGCGGGCAAGCTATCTTGGGCAGGAGACAACTACCGTGTGATATGGTTGGTGCTTCCGACGGCGACAACCAAGGCAATAGCCAGGCTCGGCAGTCAGACAGGATGGCACAGCCTGGGAATCCAAATACCGTTGCCGTCGCCGTGGCTACAGCTTTGGTTCCTTGGCCTCCTACAGTTCTATGTACAATTTTTTGCTTTATTTTCCTTTTTTCGTCCTTCCTCCCCTGCCCGCAATTAAAGATCTTTTAATTTTAATTTTGTTTTTTTTAGCTTCTTTTTTTCATTTTCCCATGCCCCCAAGCCCAAGGTAAAGACCAGTTATTATTTTCACCTTTTTGACCTCTTTTTTAACCCCCCCCCCCTTTCCCTGCCCCCAGGTAAGTGTCATTGTTTATTTTCTTCTTTTTCCCCCTTTTTTCTCATTTCCCTTGCCCGCGGGGTAAGTTTCTTTTTTATAAAAATTTCCCCCTGCCCTTAAGATAAGCCGTTATTTTCTTCCATTTTTTTTCTCTCTCTCTCCTCCTCCCCCCACCCCAAACAACAAAAGATTAAAAAAAGATAAAGCACCTTTCTTTGTTTGTTTGAAGCCTTTTTTGAATAAAAGAAAATTCTATTTTTACCTTTTGGAACTTACACGTTTGGAACTTACGTCAGCCATTTACTAGTCAGGGGCATTATTCTGCAATCATCCCCTGAGGATTCAGACAAATAATTGTTCCTTTCTCACCCACTTTGAAGCTTGGGGAAAAAAGAGAAAAGAAGGGGGGGAGGGGATGGCCCCCACTTGGTTTCACTTGAGTCCATATATGACCTTTCCACAAGTGCTTTTTTTTTTTTTGGCGTGAAACCACTTAGAACAAGCCCTCTAGAGGATTAATTCCCATACACACCTATGTGTGCCCCATCTAAATGACCATATTTTTCTTGTGGGAAATACACGATGAAAAATTATTTAATTAGTGGGGGGTAGTTATCCCAACACAAAAATTGAAAACAAAAAGAAAAGGATATCACCCAATTTATAGGGATATTATATTATTGTGATATAATTGAGGGAAGATCACTTTTGCAACTTTTTTAGTTCCATCTATTCTTTTAATAAATAAATAAATAAATATTTTGAAAATGATTTGTCAACCAAATTGTTTTGTGTGAAAATTTTGAATCATGCTAACATTGTTGTTCTTTGTTATTATAAGGCACCCCAACATCCAAAAGTAGGAAGGTTCACATTTTTTAACTACCATCAACGTTGTGAGTGCAAATTAGAGTAGTGTGCAAATTATAAGGTGGGTTTTAAAAGTTTAGAAGATTAAAAAAAGTTCATCCTCCAAAGTAGATTGAGGTTAGGCCTTTATAGGGGACCATTTACTATTCCATCATGTATTCACTATGGTTTTAGGGTTTTTTAAAAGGTTTTAAGTTACCTATTATGCCACTAAAAACAAAGGGTACAAAGATCCTCAATGGAAGATCCTCATAGAGCTAGCATCCAATGAGGTTGACATTTAAAACATTCAAGAATGCCTAGCTTTTGTTGTTGTGATGCCAAATCAATGGTTGCACATAGGTGACACAATCGAAAGGATGTCCCATGATGTCTTTAGAGTGTGATTATTTTTTGAACTTTTTTTGAAAAATCCAAGTTGATTGTATTTTGAGACCCCCAAGGTCAAAGGAAGTAGTACCAAGGAATTGCAACCACCCAACCCAAGCAATTAGGTAGTGTAAAGTTCAAACCTTGTCTCATGGGTTGATGAATTGTTAAAAAGGTCGACAACCTAGTTTGTAAAACATTAGGAACAACATGCTCCTAATGTGGACTTGATTCTTCTTACCGTTACTTCCAAAAGTTTTAGAGTATGTAACTAATTGCAAGGAGTGGGTGGAATTGGACTTTGTTAAAGTGGCTTTGAATGGATGGTAGGTCTTCAAGAACATGATAAACCTAACCCTTTTTTTCATTATTGACTTTATTTTATTTGTAGAGCTTTCTGAAGGTGACAAAAACCAATTCAACTTGAATGGAGGAGGACTGAATACAATAAAGTTTGTTAGTGATCCTTATATTTAGGGGGCACATTTGTAAGGTGGGACGGATTATGAACACATACGAAAATAAAGAGGTCAAATATAACTTTTGCTACAAAATGATGTTCTCCTTTAATTGTCCCAAATTTTGCATATGTTGTTTCCGCAATTCCAATAATTTACTATGAAGTTCACATGCACTTCCATGGATTTACCAATGTTCCTCACCATTATCCCCATGTTATATTGAACTTGGCAAATGCCCCATCCTTTGAGATTTTCAATGGAATGGAGATACTACACAGTTCAAGTGATAATTATGTCTTCAAAAAAATGGTACATATTTCAATATAATTTCAAAGACATCGGAAAATTGTTTTCAATAATCTTTTTTGACTTGTCCATTAATAAACTTTTAAATTTTACAATGGAAATTTTAAAGAGATACTGAGTTGGTTAGTCTAATTGAAAAATGAATAAATATGGTATTAGTTTATACAATGTATAGCTCTTTATCAACATTAAATGTATGCCACATTAATATATATACCTTTTAAAGTAAAAAATGAGGTTGAACATTTTATCTACATTCACCAAGAACAAAACTCCTATAATAAAGCCCAAGATACTATGATGATGTGCATTTACACAAATTGGTGTTTCAAAAAAATATTGGATTTCAACATATCACAATATTTGCCAATTAAAATGTACAATACCATGAAAAATCATTCCCCAAAAGAACTAATGACCTTTTGGCAAGACCAAGTCATACCAAGTTTGTTTTAATCAATGGTGTAATCCTCTTGGCAAACTTCAAGGTTCAACTCCTCAAAAACAAATTCTAGCACCTTAGGAATTAGGTGAAAGCAAAATAGCTAAATTCGATATCTTTGTGACTCTTTTTTTTTACAGCAAGAATACAAGCCTAATGCTTATGGCCTACTTAATCTCATGAATGAAGATCCTTGACATGAGTTCAAAGAAATCATGCTATTTGAAAGGTTGATTAAAATGCATTTATCAACAACATGCTCACTTCTTGCATGATAATAATGCTTTGGAAAATCAAGCCACCCCAATGTATTACCAAACAAGAATTTCATAACGATCGACATAAAAGATCAATTTGGAACGCACATGTCTTTAATCTTACATGACATATTTCTTTTCATGGACTGATTGATGACCCCTTTGATCAAATATTTCATGGTCCCCTTAAAACATATTATTGCATATTTGAATTGTTGTAAAAGTTTTGTCTCGCCAAAAAACTATAAGGATGTTTAATTTATTTTTTCCTTCATATTTTGATAATAGCCAAATTTGGCTATATTGGGTTATGGATGATTGCCACCTCCGGTACATCACAAAATTGACCCAAAAAAAAACATTAGCCACAACCATATAAAATCCATATCCAAAAGCAAGAATTACTTAATACCTATATTTTGGTTAGAGGTTATTAATTCATGTCAACATTGGCTAAAGTCAATATTATTTCAGTAGATTAATAAAAAGATCAAACCAATCATCCCATTTTTAAATTGTTCAAAACTGCACATGATTCATGCCATTAAATTATTACCACAAAGTTTCTTAAAGAGAAGAGAGGTGGTGACTAGCCTTTAGTTGCCTCTTTTGGTTTTACCCTTTTTCATTCTCTCTTTCCAAGAACAATAATTTCTTTGTCACCGACTAAATGGAAAATTATTTAGCTCCTCATAACTTAAAACTTTACCTTTGAACTAGGGCAACCGGCAAGAGCTGACCGGATACCGGACATAACCCAGCATTTATGGGATGATCCAGATGACTGGCTCCTTCATGTTTTGACCGGTTATACCGGTCATTTTGGCGGGTAGTAAGTGAACTACAATAGTAAGCAAGGTATGTAGGTAGGTACAAAAGTGAATGATCTATTATACTTGGAATTTTGAAATTGGACTGTTTTAGAAATCATTCATCCACATTCACAAACATTTGGTCTTTGCGTATGGATGAGACAAATACATGTTTGTGACAGGTTAGGGATGTAAAGTGGTAATTGGGTAGGTATCCAAAATTGCTAGTAGCAAGGCTAATATGTGATGCAACTCTCACTAGGCATAGACGTCCAATGAGGAAGAGACACATCCGCAAGATAAATAACCTAATAACTTGCCTCTTTCAGGCCTAACTATCCAAAACCCCTTTCCCTTACCCACCTACATGGACATGAAAAAGAATGATTTTGAGATGTGGGATAAATAATGATGAACTATTGGAAATCATATGGGAATATTTATAAAAAAAAACCTTGACCTTGGGCCAATGAATGGCATTACACTCATCCAATTAACTTTAAACTTTATTGGGAACATGCACAAAAGAATAAATTTGCCCTTGTTCTATGCTCACATTTATCATGTGGCCCCTGCAAAAAGTGTGATGGTTTTAGGTGTTAGGACTAATTACAAGGATTGTAGTAGTATACATGTTACAAATGCCCGGCTAAATTAGTGTTCTTCCAAAACAACTTTGGTAATGATTCAACCCCTAAGAGACATGAAGAACTCACATTTGAATCCCACCTAGCCAAGCTATGTGGACGCATGTATATCAAATAATTAATTGATTTTGAGTAAATTTTCATTTTGGCAAATGAAGTTATTCTTGAAGGTTCAATATTTTCATTCACAAAATTTTTTTTTCTTCAGAAAATAGCAATTTCTGAAGATTTCTCCACACCTCCTAAAATGGAGCCTGAAATGGGATTCTAAGTTATGAACTGGGAAATATCATTATGGGAGCTTACAGCTACAGGAAAGAGGAAGATGAAGCCTCTGGAGCATGGATTGCTTTGTGAGCACTCAAGAAGACACTATCCGAAGATTTGGGTTGTTGAGTTCTTGTGAAGTACAAACTGTTCACTGTGTCCCATACACTCTTTATTGACCCCCTCTCCTGGTACTCTGCTGATTTCCACATCCAATAAAAGCATTTGCCTCCTGCTAAATCACGTTTTGTTTGTGTGTTTTACGCTGACTTTACAACAATTGTTGTGTCTGAATAATAAAGCTTGGGACTTGATTGATTCACAAATGTCACCGACAATGGAACAAAACTAGAGGACAGATATCAAAGGTTGCTGCTATCTGCCCATGTGCAAACCGCATAAATAAAATATCCAGTAGAGCTCAAATATGTTCCTCTGTTTGATTCACTTGAATAATCTACAAAGTTATGCAGCAACAGGTGTTTTGTAAGATGACTTGTCCACTACTTCAGAAGCATATTGGCGAGCCCATGAGTCATAATGAACAATCTCTTCAAGGGACGGTCTCAACACAATTTCTTCTCTGTGCTTGTCGCATGTCTTCTCAATGACACTCACAATGTCCAAGTATCCAATTCTGCACCCATCCAATCCAATTCATCTAAGTCACAAATCAACACAGGCAATGCGTTGGGGGGAAAGACAATTTCTGATTCATGGTTCTGGGAATTATGGGTCTCTTCTCCAGTTTCAGCTTTTCATAAAGATACAAAAAATACCAGACAAACATAAAGCATGTTAAATATCTGACCCAAGTGCAAATACTCACTTCTCATCCAGGAAAAGCTCCACAGCCCGTTCATTTGCTGCACTGAGTACTCCAGTCATTGTCCCTCCAGCCCGACCAGCCGCATATGAAAGATCCATTGATGGGTACTTGGCCCGATCAGGGACTTTGAAGGTTAAGTTCCCCATTCTGCACCCAACCACTAAATCCTTTTGAGCCAGCCAAATGCAAATTTGGTACCAGGACTTCTGTTTTTAGAAAATTTGTGGGAGTGTTCCAACTTCAGAAGATAACACAAGGACTATTGCAGAGGAAGATTTTTCACAATATCCTTTGCACAAATTCACATGAAAACCAAAGATTCAAACTTACTTGACAAAATCCAAGCGAGGCCATGTGACTTCAGAGCAGGGAATGCGTTCAGGCCATGACAATGTGTACAAAATGGGCAGACGCATGTCAGGCCACCCAAGCTGGGCAAGCACAGCTGAATCCTGTTGGCATGTTCAGCCCCAATTCAGGTTAACAGACCTCAAAAATAACGGTATATACTGGTATGACGATTCCATTCTTCCCATGAAAGTGTGAGGAGGGGGCAGCTTGTACCTGTGTCTCAATCATTGAATGGATAATAGATTGAGGGTGGATAACAATCTCAATGTCATCATACTCTGCACCAAAGAGATAATGAGCCTCTATCACCTCCAAACCCTGCCATGTAGAACACGTGCCTGAGGAACATAAAGAAGATCATGCTAGAACCTAATGCAGGCATCAACCCAGGGGTTCTGGGAGTAAAGATTTGTTTCTAAAAAACCAACAATAGCATGAAGGACATGGTGAACTCATGTTTCCCAGTGTCTGCATGACAAATAGAAGGAAGATAGACAAACAGTCTAACAGAACTAAAGAATTTGCCTGCTTGCTTTAGCATTGTGGCATAACAATGCTAAACCCTAAACTCTGAACAAAACTTGATTTGCAGTTTGGGCACAAGAGAGACAGTGTTACCTTATTCATGAGCGTGGCAGAGTCCACTGTAATTTTACGGCCCATGCTCCAGTTTGGGTGTTTCAAGGCATCTGCCACTTTGACCTCCTTCAACTTCTCAACCGGCCAATCCCTGAGAAATGTAGAAATGTGGCTTTCCCTTTTATCAACAACACAACAGGCCGTGGCAAATAAAACCTATTCCTAAGGCTCCTCTCAAGGTCTCTAGAGCTTCCAGGAGTCCTGAAACAGAAAATATGAGAGAAAGAGAGAGCACACCTGAATGCACCACCAGAAGCCGTAAGAATAATACGCCGCAGACCACCTTCAGGCAGTCCTTGAATACACTGTTATTCATATAGAATGTAAAAGATTAATGCAAGGTACAATCTCAACCTTTTCACATGCTGTACTGGAACAAAAAAGCATACCATGCTACTTGATGGAGATCTTGGTGCAGCTTTCCAAGCAGGTCAACAGAGATGGCATAATCTACAAAATTGCAGAAAAATGATATCCACTACAACAATTTGAAGGCAACATGGCAATGAGTGCAGTCATAACCATATGGGGGTCAGTCCTCACAACATGCCAGACCATTACCTTCAACATGAATTAGCAGTGATCAGCTGCCATGACTACCCACTGACTTCAAAGCTTCTGACAGTGGGTGTGGATAAGTATATGATAATCTACCAAAAATTTCAAGCAAACCCTATAAAATCTGCATTCTGAGTCAACAGAGATGGCACTATGTGTGCACCTGAAAGATGGCTGAATGCTCAGAGTCAGCAGGTAAAATCTTGATGCCATGCTTCCTTGCAAGAGGTAGCACATAGGGACCCCCTGCAATTAGGGTCTCCTTGTTCGCCAGCGCAATATCTTTTCCTGCTTCAATAGCTGCCACAGTCGGCTGCAAGGCATTCCCAACCCTCCCTGTCAGTTTTTGCTCATAGGACCTATATGGACCTTCCAAAAGCAAGGGTACAGTGAGGTATGCTTGAAAGTGAGTAAGCATACCTTAAGGCCAGCACAGCCCACAATGCCTGTGACTACTGTTGCAGCCTCAGGATGCCTTGCCACCTGTAGTGCCGAAATCAGATTTCAGCTCATTACTCTGCTTTTGCTGGACCCATCTAGAGAAGCATCTCACACAAGAAAACTGCATAAGAAGCACAAACTTGCAGCATACCTCAATGATGCCTTCTTCACCAACCAAGATTTCAGGCTTAGGGTACACATCAGCAATTGCATCCCTTAACTCAGCAACCAACGCCCCATTTTTTATAGCAACCAAACTTGGTTTGAACCTTTTCACCTACCATTACACAGAAACCACACATAAGTACCCTAAAAAATAAGTTCACAAGCTGCATAGAAAAACAACTGACCACATCAATCAATAGTATGCAGAACCCAATGTTCATGATTTATCTTACGACTGCAAAGGAGCTCCTACCTCCTACCATCACAAATTAGGCTTTGGGGTCAAGGGAATGTTATCTAACCCCTTCAATCAAGCATTCTCATTGGTGAAGATGCAAGATACCTGATCAGCAAGTAAGGTGACATTTGAACCAGCTGCTAAGGCAACAACCTTGAACCTGTCAGGATTTTCTGCCACAATATCGAGTGTCTGTGACCAAAAATATATGTCAGAGAGAGAGAGAGAGTAATTGCAAGAAGTTTTCAGCAAAAGAAAGTGTTGCAGCAATTCCAACACCTGACTTCATCAAGGAGCACATCAAGAATCCTATGAAGGCAACAAACATTTTTTTTCCTTTTGCACAAGCTTGCACCACATGAAATACAGTGCTAATACACAATTTACCTGGGTTCCAATCGAGCCTGTTGAACCAATTAGAGAAATGGGTTTTGGGCCATTTCGTTTTACAACCTCTTCCACAACAGCCCTGCCAGGCCATGCTGGTGGAGGACCATTTGAGGAGGAGGAGCCATGGACAGAGCACCGCACAGATTGTGTAGAGACTTTCATCTCGAATGCAGCAGCCCCCCTCTTGCTATGCTGACCTGAAATTCAACCTCCCAATCCATGTGCTGGTAAGATGCATCATCAACTCAAGATGCTACCTAGTCTTTCTTCCTCGCTGTTGTCCTCTTTGTCCCATGAGAATTTCTCTATCAGAATTTATCAATGCACATATTTGTGAAGAGAAGCTTGAACAAACAACCATCAACAAAAAACTGTTTGAGCACCAGTTCCCATTCCGTTGTCATCTCTTTCAACTAACCTTGCACTGCTAATTCTTGTCCTCATTTTATCCATTATCTTACAAATCAACAGTTGTTCAAAAGAATGAGAAACAAAGTACCTTGGAGTCTGCAGCCAGCAAACATGGACACATCAGAGAAGCCTAACCCTACTGCTGTCTCACTCTGCTCATGACCCACCACCCAAAAACAACACAAAAAACCCAACAACACTCTCCCATCAGACAACAAGAACTAAAACAAAAGGGTGAACTTATTCATTCCTACTAAACAAACCCAAAAACAAACTCACCCAAAATTCTGTCTGTAAAAGAAACACCCCCATATCATTCACACACACACACACACACACACACAAAATTCACCGCTTTCAACAGACAGAGAATTCACTCACAGAGGCTCTGGAAGAGATGGTGAAAGGTCCCGTGCCGGTAAGTCCTGCCATAGCTGCAACTTTCAACACCATGACTCCCTCCGGCGCGCAGCTTACAAGCTTCTTCTTCTTCTTCTTCCAACTTCCAGAAAAACTTCTACCAAACCGCACACAAAAGAAAGAGCTGTAATGATCCTGACCACTTTGGAGCACCGAAGAAATCCCTCCAAGTCAGAGAGACAAAAAGAGTGGGGCCCAAAATCCTTGTATCCGATTGCACCCCCCGCCCCCCAAGTGCAAAGGAGAAGAGGAAGCTCCAGGACTCCAAGAGCTTCAAAACTCCGGAGCAAAGAGAAAGCCCAAAAACACACGCGCGCGTACAAAAAGCAAAAGGAAACCAAAAAGGCGACGAAAAATAAGGCGCACAATGACCACCGAATCTCTAAACTGGGGATGGAAATCGGATGTGGGTATCTTATTGGGCGGAGTGTCTGTCCGTTTGCTGCTAAACTTAGGAGCAATAAGTCATTTTTCATCCACGAGAAGGGGCTCAAATATCCATCTCTGAAAGTTAAATTAGTCACACACCAGAGCAAACAAATCTTTGGGGCTACTAAATATCATCTCTGAAAGTAGTCAGCCACATGAAAGTAAATTTGCTTTGGGGTTCCTAATTTTCATCCATAGATGCATAGTCACATGAAAAGTTAATTTGCCAAAGGGCTCCTAATTTTCATCCATTTATGCATAGTCACATGAAAAGCAAATTTGCCAAAGTGCTTCTAATTTTCATCCATTTATATATAGTCACATGAAAAGCAAATTTGCTTTGGGGCTCCTAATTTTCATCCATTTATGCATAGTCACAAGAAAGTAAAAAGCTTTGGGCCTAAATTTATCATCTATGAGGAGGCCTCCTCCTCGTGTTGGAGCTAGATATCATCCATAATGAGCACCGAATCTATAAATCAGGGTTTGGAAATGGGGATGTTGGCAAATCCTTATTGGACAGACTGTGAGTCTGTTTGCTAGCTTGCTGCTAAATCTAGGAGAAATAAGCAAGTTTTCATCCATGAGAAGTAGAGGGGCCAAAAATCATATATGGGCTATATATCATCCATAATGAGGGTGTCTCGAGCTAGCTGTATGTAGACATGAGTTTTGGATGTGCAACATCCATTAAATAGGGAGGATGCCCTCTATTTTAGAAAGGGCTTCTGGGTTGGGGATATCATCCATGATGAAGTTAATTTCATCCATGATTCTAGGCTAGACAGGTTGTTTGTCAGGGTACGTAGGTCGTCACTGATTGGCTGCATTGGATGCCCTGCAGTTGCTTAGATATGAATTGGATGGCTCAGATCTCACGTTTGATTTCCACGACCATCGTGCGGCTGTGTAAGACTGCGATGGATGCCGTCGGATCCAGGTTTTGTTTTTGGGGTTTCTCTTTATTAACGGTGGAACGCCAACCTGCGGTCCAAACAACAGCGACCTTCCGATCCGGTTATCTGACGGCTAGGATTTGTAATAGTAGAAATGAAAAGGAGAAGCTAAAATAAGTTCTTAATTTATTTTTATTTTTAGAAAAAAAAAGACTGGCCACAAAATGCATTGACTATTGACCAACTTTTTTTTAAGCCCGGAGTAATCCTGGCCCTTGGTTTCCGGAATTTTCAAAGATCCTGACCGAGGTGGCGGCGCGGTCAAGGTCTTGGGAACGTGAAATTGTAAAGGCCCCAAATTTTTAGGGTCATGTTAAAAACATGTGCCCAAAAAATCTTACCAAAAAGTAGATGTTTAAAAAGCATGTGACCCAAAAAATCTTAGAAAAAGTTAGATGTTATAAGTACCGTTGTACTAGTGTTGTTTTTACACAAGTACCTATTTTAGTGCTATTTTTATTCAAGCACCTACTTTGGTTTTTGGTTGTGTGCCCGAAGAAAATCCAAGTTCATTAGGACATGCCCTATTTGAAAATTTTCAGTTTTGGGATGTGTAAAAATATATAGTAAGGATGGGTTTGCAAAACATTAGGCATTTTACTCGATTACATAATAATTGATACATAACTACTTGAGATTTATTCAAGGGAATTTTTGTGATGTAGGGAGAGCTACAATCATCCATAAGATGATTTATCTAGATTTGTTGATAAGAAAAAAATTCTTAAAAAAACATTTTTATAATTTTGGCTACTTGTTGGAATATGGTGATTTTTTAATTAGATATTTTTTCAGAATTTGGCAACTAGAAAACTCAAGAAATGCGAAAATTTCACCAATTTAAAAACAAATCACCAATTTGCAAGATTCAACCCAAAAAAACCCTTATATATATTATATCATGTTTCCTTGTAGTGCTACTTGCATTTACAATTCCTCCTCCTGCTGCTGAACGAAATGGTTTATAAATAGTTTGGCAATTGGTTATCCAACAAAAATTGTTCCAATGTTCTTAAAAAAGTTGGATGTCCAAAACATCATAACAATATTAAAATGCCAAACATCCTTCTTATGCCTTAAAACATTAAATTAAGATAAAAACAATATGTATGCATAACACATGTATGAAAAAAATTCAATTTCAAATGTGATACAATAATTGAAATATCTTATGGACAAACCCACGAGCTATGCACATATTATAACTTCACACTTCGAAGCCCAATATTTCCAAGGTTTGTTGATGTGATTATGAGGAATGTTTTCCCTTCGAGTCCTTTTTTGCATCCCTAGCTACTACCGACCTATCCTTGAAAACAATGACTTCCCAAGATTTTCATCACAAATATTATAACAATCAAAATCCCCTAAAGTCATAGTGATGATACATACTATGTACTTTGTGACTTATCCATTTTACTATTCCTATGCACCCCAACTTCAATGTGTTGAAGCTCTTGTGCTACTCATGGTTTGGTGGTCAAAAGGTGAACCCTTGAAATTTTTTGCCCAATTTGAAAGAGAATGGTATGCATGGAGCTGTGGTTCATCAAACATTGGTAGTTTCGTTAAGTAATTCATATTGGGTTGTCAAAAAACAATTGGTGTAATTCTATGCAAGTGTTGGTAATAACTCAATTTTTTGGACATAAATGTACATGGTCATTTGTTATTTTGCTTAGGTGGTTGAAAAAGTTCTTTGGTGACTTGCAAAAATTGTGGTCAAAAGTGATGTTCCATTGAAAATTTTGAATGCATTGTCAATGTTCAAATGAAAATATGTGTCTTTTTTTCCAAACTAAGGAAGGTTTACAATAATTTCAAATTGTGAAATGAAGGTTAATTTCTTCAACATTTGTTTATATTCATTGATATCAATTGGTCAACCTATTAAACATAAAATTTTGTTGTAGTTGTATGTGGCCATTTGGACCATTTTATTAGGTACGCACATAATTTATTATGTACATACATAAAATATTTGTATTAAATTTAATTAGAAATAAAGAATACAAATAATCTTTAAAATTTTTATTAATAGAAGATAAAATCTAGTCATCTCAAGATAACATGTGGGATGAAAAAGTTGTTTGGGGTGTAAATATGGAAGGAAGTCTAAGACCAAAGTAACCTTGGCCTTTCCAAATATTTTGGTAACCATTAACAAGGTCGAGGTAGATGTGCCACTAACTATCATTAAATAATCAAATATGGTATGTACACTTGGGTGCCTTTCATTTTCATAACCTTGCATTTTAAACAATAAATGCCTTTTGTTACCTATACCATGTTTGTTAATGATTTACAAGATGATTTTTGGCATGTGGCATTAGGTACATCAAGTGTTGGCAACATGATAATTGTCATGGAATAAAAAATGGAACATGCATGTTTTTCCGAAGAAAGCAAATATTTAGTAAAAATTTTGTTAGGTGAGTTCCAAGGATGGGTAGGAAAACTTATGGGAATTGATGGAACAATTGACATAGTGAAATTGGATGACACCCTTGACATCAAGATTCAAAATATAAAGAGCCTTGAAAAAGTTTCCACATAGAGGCAAAAAATGTAGTTGAGTTCCTTGCATGTTCAATTGAAATAAATCTTAGACCATAAATAAATTACCCTTAAAATCCTTATTTATACATTATGAATCTTAATTCCAATTCAAGTTTAGAACCACATCTACACGTATACGTGTTAAATTGTCCCTAGGCAAGTTGGTTAAAAAATGGAACCAAGTTGCACAAGAAAAACCCATGGGTGTTATTGGCTTGATTTTGGTTGAAAAATGATCTAAAAGTTGGTAAAAACACATCAATAGATTCATTTATTAACTTCCTATTCCTACTTTGCCTCCAATGAATTGTGACTTTGCGAAGCTTGAAAAAGAGGCTTTGGCACTATGTTTCACAACTTTTATCTCAATATTTCAACTTTTCATGTAGCAAAAAAATAATTCCCCTATAGCCCAACCTAGCTGATAGACCAAAGGCCTAACTCCATCCTCACATTCCCAGACAACTCAAAGTCATCCTATCCCTTACTTATTTTAATGCACCCATCCATCAAAATCTATAAATGAAATTTATTATTTAGATTAGCTTGACACTCCATTTTCATGGCACTATGCTAACATTTCATTTCAACATGCATTTTTACCTACTAGCAATGAAATTTATACATTAACACGATCGACTATTTTGTTTACAACCAAAAAATAAATGGTGGGTAAAAAGGATTGGCAAATGTTATTTTTTATTCACCTACTACTTGAACATTTGGTTTTGTGTTTTGGTCAATGTTTGATTCTATGTTTAATGGTCTTTGCCACTACCTTCCACTTATATATTCTTTTAAAACAATCAATCATAAATAATCCCCATGTCAAATTATGGTAGTGAAGTTTATAAATAGACACATTCAAACTATTACTTTTGCAAAGGGTTAAAATAAACATTGGGTAAGAATTATTAGTACTTTTTTCCATGATTCACTTTTTGCCCACACATCTAGTCCCATGTCTTGATCAAAGTCAAATTTTACGTTTGATTATTCTACAACTGCCTTCTAGCTTTGCTTTTACATGAGCAAGTTAAGTATTGGCAATTTTTAGTAGTGATGTTTACAGATTAACATACCCATCTATTGCCATTCCACCTAAATAAATGGTGGTTAAAATGCACAAGCGGGTCTCATTTATGATTCACATATTGCCTACAAATTTGGTCATATATCACAAATTTACAAGCTTCATGGGTTTGTTCCAACTCCATGCGAAATTTATTATTTGATAAGTTAATATTTTTAAACACAAATGTTGTGCATTATTAAACATGAAAGCCGTGTGCACGACTTTCATGTGTAAACAACACGAATAATCATACAACTTTGTGTCTAAACAATAGGAATAGGCATATAACATTTGTATCTAAACAATGCCTATTATGTATTTTGAACTCCACAAAAATATGTTCAAATCATTTTTAATTTTCAAAACAATAAATTGTGTCCAAGAATACCAACAAGCAAGTTCCACCTAAAAATGTTTGTCCCTACTACTATAATCATCACCATTAACATTACCAAAAGAATATTCATCATTTTTTACAATTGTTGTAAGAATCTTTGTTCTATCATTAACATTTGATAAACCCTTCTATCTCCTTTTTTATTTGAAATGGTCCAACAAGATTCTCATTAGCAAGGATCCTCCTTGGTGTCTAAGACTCGTATCAGAACCCATCCTTGTCATTTTGAAAATCACTTTATCTCCTATCAATGTTGACAACTATATAGGGTGATTCAAATCAACTTCTTCCTCATTGAACTTCCTAATTTCATTTCCACCATTTCTTGAATATATGTATTTGTCCTTGTCACCAAATTGTGTTGCTGCTCCTAATCCCATTTTCCTCCAATCTAAGTACAATCCATTGTCTCTTAAATGACAACCTTGGGTTGTTTCACGAAAAAGACATTTTAAAACTAGGTACTCAAAAAAAACTCAATATGTCCTAAAATGTTACTACAACCTTTTGTCTCATAGTCAAGAATGATTGCTTTTATGTTTCATAAATCCAATGTAAAACAAATAATTCAAAAACATGATGTTTATGCTTACTAGTAGCATCTTCAACAGGCAATTATTCCCAAATTATGGCAAACACTATTAATAAACTAAAGAATTTATTAATGAAAGTTATGGGTCTATACATTAGCGTGGTTTCTTGATGTGCATAATTCAAGTCACATGTTAGTATGATGGGTTTTGTATGTTCCAACACATGTGGATCAAAACACAAGTTCTTTGATTTGAGCAAACTAAAAATTAATCAAAACAAACAAAATCCAAAGCACTTCACTATAGACCTTATAAATTATTCATGCTCAAAATGTACAAGAGAAAGTGTTTGAATGAAAGACAATGGTTAAAAAGCCAACCTTTAAGTAATGACTAAGATTAGGGTCCCATTTTCTTAATATGATAAGTCAATCGTAAAAAAAAATCACATTTAATCACAAGTTCATTTATTTTTCACCCACATACAAATTTATCTAGTGAAGATGGATTTACATTATTTGAATTTCACAAAAAAACTATAAGTGAACTAGTTTCCAACTTTTTTAAATTGAAAAAATGATATAGCTTGCAACACAAACAAATTCTAAAGGTCCTTTAGTCTCTTTCAAAAATAATAGAAAAAATATAGAGATACCAATCTATTATTGCTAGAATTAGGGATATAATTAATGGTGATATAACAAGTCATTGAATTCTAGTAGAATTATTCGCCTTTCAATATAATGTTTTGAAATGCCTAATCCATATCACACATATACAAGCTTGTTCTTTACGTCACTAAAATCAAAAACCCATCCTAGGTTGGTAACACATTTATATCTAAACACATATGTCAAACGAACTTGAGAATATGTGAACTATAGTAACAATATAATACACGAGAGTTAATTATAATCCCTACAACTCCAATTGCTTTATGCATAAATTTAACAGAGATTGAATTGTATCTCTTCAACATATTTATTCTATCCATGGAGTACAAATACACCAATTGATAGCAAGGCATTATTTGAAGGAGGAAAAAAAAAGGATATAACTTAAATTTTTATATTAAATTCCAAAATATCTTCAACAAAAGTACTCAATGGATAACAACCATAACAAGTGTAAAACCTTGACAAAAAAATGCAAAACATAAAAGAAAGGAATTTAACAATGACAACAAAACAAGAATAAATTTCAATGATAAACCCAAAGATGATACCACAAGAAACATGTTCATAACATGTTCACAAAACATCAAAGGACACATGGTATCATGAGAAGCTTCATAACTAAAAACCAAACATATATTCAATGTCATACTCCAAGCAAACCCTACATCTTCAACATGTAAAACAAACAACAATATATAGGTTTTTACATGTCAAAGATTTCCAAAGAGCCATTTAAAACAAAAGAAGAAAGGAAAAAACTTGGGCACTTGTGGTTTTGTCTCTTGTAAACAAAGAATGTCAAAATCTTCTTGAAAGGCTAGGTAACAATCAATTGTCGCAACCCTAGCTTGGGCTCGCGACCATGGCAAAGGGAATTGCAAGGGTGCGGGCCAAAGGGAAGCCCGGGAGTTAAGCCAAAAGGAAGCCCGGGAGTTAAGGCAAGAGGAAGCCCGGGAGTTAAGGCAAGAGGAAGCCCGGGAGTTAAGCTAAGAGGAAGCTCGGGAGTCACATCACATACTCCCGGGAGTGCAAGAAAGTGCTAGGGAGTGTAAGGGAGTGAACACTCACACTCCCAAGGCAACTCCCACTTGGGGAGATGGAGTCCCGGTGGACTCCCAAAACTTCAGAGAGCGATTGCAAGGGTCAAACCTCAATGGATTGTGACGTTATTTATATCATTGGAAAGCTCTTGAAGCGTAAATATCTAAAACGGGCTCGCATTGCTCATTTGGACATCTGAAACACAAGTTATGGCCAAAAGAAGGGTCGGGAGTCGAATTCCCGGGAGTCTGCCAATTTTGACTTCCGACCACTAAAAGTCAGGAATCGACCCGAAATACTTGGCTGCAGAGGACGTGCGACATACCGTTGGAAAGGTCTCGACGAGACCTACAACTTTGCTTCAGACCGCATCGCGATCCGAGGTCTGCTCGAAAAGTTATGGGGCTCCAAAGTCCCAGGAGTCCCATTTGGCGCGATTTCGGGACTCCCGAAAGGGAGTCCCG
>Ga0116229_10002779_pt1 | contig 28524 bp, 17 predicted proteins | sample S1TSphgellanicum_3_FD_87313 | JGI IMG/M metagenome (GOLD analysis project Ga0116229, IMG submission 87313) | Host-associated microbial communities from peat moss isolated from Minnesota, USA - S1T2_Fc - Sphagnum magellanicum MG | ecosystem: Host-associated > Plants > Peat moss > Unclassified...
GGTTCTCATCAAGGAACTCCAGTCGCTCGCGCTCGACGTCAAGGTCCTCACGGAGAACCGCGAAGAGATCGAGATCAAGATCCAAGACGACGACATGGCGGAAACGGCCAAGGACATCGGCCTCCTCGTCGGCGATGAGGATCCGCGCATGTCGCAGACGATGGTCGCGGCACGCGAGGCCGAAGCGCAACGTGCGGCAGCGGCGGCGATGCCCGCGCTCGGCGACGATATCGAAGGCGTTGCCGATGGCGAGGAAGCCGAAGAGGACGAAGAAGCCGAAGCGAGCGACGAAGAAGTCGCGGCCGCGCAAGCATCGCCGCGCAGCGTGATGCCGGCATCGCCGGAACTCGATGGCGAGCCGGGCCTCGGTCGCCTGGGTGGCGGCATCGGCGGCGACGACGTGCTCGATGCGGACGTCCTCGAAGAAGAGCCGGCCGTCGAAGAAGAGGACGTCGACGAGGGCTACGTCCTCGAAGATGAAGACGCGGAGACGGAAGAAGAGGAAGAGGAAGACGAGGGCCTCGGACCGCTCGGCGGCGGAGACGAGGACTACTAGCCTACCGACGACAACGCAATGGCCCGGGTTGAACGACCCGGGCCATTTTTGTTGTGGGGCGCGTCATCTTCGGTACGCAGTTGGTTCTCTCGTGATCGCTCGATCGACACTCGGCCGGCGCTTCGTCGGACGAACGGACGACCTCGCGTTTCTGCTCGCGCGGCACCTCGAAGCCGCTCGCTTGCGCGCTCGCGCGGTCCTCGTCACGGGGCCGCCCGGCATCGGGAAGTCCCGACTCTTGCGAGAGATGCGCGCCGCACTCTTCCATCGTCGCGTTCGCGTTGCGGAAAGCTCGTGCTTGGCAATCGCGCGGCGGCCGTACGCGCCGATCCTCGAGATCCTGAGCGATATCGATCCCGAGGCGGCCGCGCGCTCGTTACGGGCAGCGAACCAACGCGAGCAACTCGATATTCTCTGCGACGGTCTGCTGCGTTTCGCCGAGCGTCAGACGCTCGTCGCCGTGATCGAGGATCTTCACTGGGCAGACGCGGCGACGCTCGAATTACTCGAGTACTTGACCAATCGCATCCGTAAGGTTCGACTGTTTCTCGTCCTCTCGGCACGTTTGGATGCCTCGTCGTCACCACGGTTGGCGCGGCTTGCGGCAAACGATCTCGTCGATCGCCTCGAACTCGAGCCACTTGGCCCGGACGACTGCGCGGCGTTCGTCGAAGACGCGCTCGCCGGCCGCGAACTCGCGGCTACCGGCCGAGCTCGCATCCTGCGCATCGCCGAAGGCAACCCGTTCTACATCGAAGAGTTGCTGAAGACGACGCTGGAACGCGGTCAGCCGTCGGTGCCCGCGTCGCTCGGTGCGGCGTTGCTCGAGCGAGCGTCGACGCTCGACGAACGTTCGCGTGCGATCGTCGAAGCGGCGGCGGTTCTCGGCGTCGACTTCGACCTTGCGACGCTGGCCGCGACGAGCGGCGCTTCGCGCGCGCACGCGCTCGACGCATTGCTCGCTGCGAGCGACCTCCAGATGCTCGAGGAGCGTGGACCCGACTACTACGCCTTCCGCCACGCGCTCACGCGCGAAGCGCTGTACGCATCGATTCCGTCGGTGCGCGCGGTCGCGTTGCACGCCTCCGCGCTCGCGGCGTATCGCGGTAACTCGAAGACGCCGGTCGAGCGTTTGGCCTATCATGCATGGTTCGCCCGCGATTTCAGCGCGGCGGCGCAGTACGCGGAGGATGCGGGCGCGACCGCCGTTCGGGCCTATGCGTATGAGGATGCGATCGCGCAATTCGACCGCGCGCTCGCGGCGCTCGACGCGGTTCAGTATGGACCCGTCGAGCCGCGCGTCCGCGTGTACGATCGGCGTGCGCGCGCGTACATCGCGGCGGGATCGAACGCGGCGGCATTCGACGACTACGTTGCGGCGGCCGAGCTTCTCGCGAATACGGATGCCCGCGAACGCGAGGCGCAGATGCGCGTCAGCGCCGCCATTCAAGCGTATCGGAACGGCGACCCGAGCGCGCGCGTCGCGCTCGAAGCGATGCTCGCGCACCTGCCCGCGGACGAACGCGCCGCGGCGACGCGTCTGCGCGTCGGTCTCGCGCAGCTCAATGCGAACGTCTATCGGTCGTCGGAGGCGATCCAACATCTCGCACTCGTCGATGAGGCCGTCGCCGCGGAGCGGCCGGAGCTCGCATACGCGCTTGCGAACGCGCGGGCGATGGTCGCCTATATCGAGGGCGACGTCGCGACGTACGCGCGCGCGTTCGACGCATGGCTCGCAGCGGCGCGTGCGATCGAGGGCGAGCCGGACGTTCCACTCGTTCACTACAACGGTGGCATGTATTTTTCGATTCTCGGTATGCACGAGCGCGCGCTCGCGACCTTCGCACGCGGTCTCGAGATCTCACGGTTACGTCACGACCGTATGGCGGAGTCGGCGACGAACGGGATGGCCGCGATGGCCTATCTCGCCGTCGGCGATCTCGCGAGCGTTCGCCGCTGCGTCGAAGCCGTCTACGAACTCGCGACCGACGGAAAGATCGCGCGCGCACACGCGGCCGCGTGGGGATCGCTCGCCGCGCCGCACCTTGGCGACGACCTGATGTTGGCGCGCTGCGTGGATACGGCGGCGCTCGAACCGTTTGCAGAACCGCTGTGCGCGGCGGGCTTTGCGCCCTTGCTCGTGCGTCGCGGAGAGTCGGGCGAAGCGCGAGCGCTCTTGCACCGCGCGATCGTGCAGTTGGAGCGTCCGCGCGGACTCTACAATACGATTTTCGCCGTGGCGCGCTATGGAGATCCGAGCGACTTTTCGATCGCGCGAGCTCATCTCGAGCGCGCGGCAGCCGCATCGGTCGACGTCGTCGAGGCACCCGGCCTCTCGCTGTTCGATGCGATCGTCGCGCAGCGCGAAGGTCGGCGCGGCGAAGCGGCGCGCCACGCGAGCGAGGCGGCGCGTGGGTTCGGGCGCCTCGGCCATCCGCTCTTGCAAGCCCAGGCACTCGAGATCGCGGGCGCGATCGACGATGCGATCGAGGCGTACCGTCGCTGCGGCGCCGTCGCCGACGTGGAGCGGCTCGGGTCGCCCGCAGCGCCCCAATCCGTGGCGGCGCTTCCGATCCCGGCTCCCGGCAACGCGACGAGCGAGCTCACCACGCGCGAGCGTGAGATCGCGTCGCTCGTCGCGAGTGGGGCGACGAATCGGACGATCGGCGAGCGGCTCGATTGCAGTCCGAAGACGGTCGAGAAGCATTTGGCGACGATCTTTCGCAAAGTGGGCGTCGCATCGCGCGTGCAACTCGCGGCGTGGGTGCTCGAACGCTCGAAACGTGCTGTCCCGCTCGAGCTGCCGAGCGTGCGCCATTAGTCGAACGCGCGCCCGCGCTTCGGCGCGAACGATGCGCCCATGCAGGCCACCGATACCGCGCTGGGTGCGATTCCCGTCATCGATCTCTCGGGGTTTCGCTCGGGCGACCGCGGCGCGTTCGAGCGCGTCGCCAAGGAACTCGGCGCCGCCGCGCGCGGGATCGGATTCTTCTCGATCGTCGAGCATGGGATCCCGAGCGAGCTGATCGACGCCGCGTTTGCCGAGGCACGCTGGTTCTTCGCGTTACCGGCTGCCGATAAGGAACGCATCTCCGTTCGGAATTCGAAGGACTATCGCGGCTACGTGCGGATCGGCGAGGAGACCCTCGACCCGACGAAGGCACCCGACGTCAAGGAGTGCTTCAACGCCGGTCCCGATCTCTCTGCGGACGATCCGGACGTCGTTGCCGGTAAACCGTTTGCAGCCGTCAATCAATGGCCGGATTCGACCGCGTTCGTCACGACGCTCAAAGCGTATCATGCGGCCAACCTCGAGCTCGTCGTGCGCTTACATCGCGCGCTCGCGTTCGATCTCGGCGCGGACGAAACGTATTTCGATGCACGCTTCTCGCGCGCGGTCGGCATCCTGCGATTGCTTCGCTATCCGCCGCATCCGGGAACCTTCGACGGTTCGCAATACGGCGCGGGGGCGCACACGGACTATGGAAATCTCACGCTCTTGGCGCAAGATGGGACCGGCGGTCTCGAAGTGCGCGCGCGCGACGGTTCGTGGATCGCCGTGCCGCCGATCGCAGGCGCCTTCGTCTGCAACATCGGCGATTGTCTGATGCGTTGGAGCAACGACGTCTACGTTTCGACGCCGCATCGCGTCGTCAATCGCGCGGGCAACGAACGTTTCTCGATCGCGTATTTCGGCGACCCGAACGCGGACGCGCTCGTCGAGTGTTTGCCCTCGTGTCTCGAGCCGGGCAAAGAGCCGACGTATCCTCCGATTACGTACGGCGACTATCTGCGTTCTCGCTACGACGAGACGTATACGATCGCACCGGCAACGTGAACCTCGCATTCGAGGATTTCGACGCGACGATCGTCGCCGACCGCGTCCCGCCGGCGCGGCAGACGATGTCGCTCGAAAAAATCTTCTGGAGTCACTTCTGCACGAACCTCGCGCCGGTCACGTGGGTGCTCGGCGCGCTCCTCATCGGGATCGGTCTCGATTTCAAGACGGGGTTCGTCGCGCTCGCGATCGGGAACGTGCTCGGCGGCCTCCCCGTCGGCTTGAATGCCACGATCGGGCCACGCACGGGCCTCACGCAGATCGAGATCTCGCGCTTCGCGTTCGGCCGCGTCGGAACGCGTATCCCGGCCACGATCAACTGGATTTCCGCCGTGGGTTGGGACGCGGTCAACAACGTCCCCTCGGTCCTCGCGCTCGTGGCGCTCGCCGCCCGTTTCGGCGTGGGTCTGCCGTTTTGGGTCGGTCTGACGCTGCTCGTCGCGATCCAACTGACGGCGAGTATCTACGGCCATCACGTGGTGCAGGTGCTCGCGAAATACGTGTGCCTCGTTCTCGTCGTCGTCTTTGCGATCACGGGAATCGTCGCGATTCTCAAGGGCGGTTCGCTCGCGCCCGCGCGTTCGGCCGTCACGCCCGCGACGTTCTTACTCGGCGTCTCGATGATCGCCGGATTCAATATCGGATTCGCTCCGTATTCGTCCGATTACACGCGCTACGTGCCGCCGGCGACGAAGCCTGCCACGATCTTCGCACTCGCATTCGGTGGGCTCGTGTCCTCGGGCGCGCTGCTCGAATTGTGCGGGCTGCTCACGGCGAGCCGGCTTCACGATCTCTCGCCTGCCGGTGTGATCGACGGCATCGGAAAGCTCACGGGGCCGTTCGGACCGGTCGCGCTCGTCGCGATCGCGATCAGCGCCGTGGCGATCAATTCGATCAACGACAATACGGCCGCCTATAGTCTGATCTCCACGGGCGTACGCATTCCGCGCCACGTCTCCGCGATCGTGACGTCGCTCTGCGGTTTCGCGCTCGCCGTTGCCGGCGCGGGAAAATTCGCGGAACTCTTCTCGAATTATTTGGTGCTGCTCTTATATTGGATCGCGCCGTGGGCGGGCATCGTCCTCGCGGATTGGTTCGTGTATCGCGGGACGCGCCCGCTTCGCGCGTGGGGCACCGGTGCAGCCGTGTTTGCGATCGTCACGGCGCTCACGATCGGGCTCTTTTCGGCCACGGAAATTTACACGGGCCCGGTCGCGAAGTTCCTCGGCGGCGCCGATATCGGGTTCTTCGTTGGCTTCTTCGTGGCCGGCGCCGCGTACGCGCTTATCGAGCGCTCCCGCGTCACGCAGAGCGCGCGTGCGTTTGCGAGTGCGTCGCGCTCCGTCGAAAACGTTCCCGAAAGCGCGTAGTCTAAAGGTCCCGGCTTAGCCATGCTCTTCGGGTAAGGCAGGTCTTTTTGCAGCGGTATCCGGTCGGACGGAGAGAACCGGGAATCATGCCTCACTCGGCGTCCGTACGCATCGGTGTTTTTTCTGTTATTCTCGCCGTTGCGTTTGCCGGGTTCGGTTCGGCAGCCACCGTTCGACGTAGCGTCGTCAAGACGCAGGTCGTCGCGACGGGGCCGACGCTCCTCACCGAATCGTTTACCGGGACGGCCACGACGCCGAGCCTCTGGAGTTCGTTCGGCGGCGCGTGTCTGACCGCCGGCGGCTCCACGACGCCGACGACGTCGATTCCGGCGTGCGGCAAGGCCGCGGCCGTCGATCCCGCGGGAAGCGGCGCGCTGCAAGTCACGAACGATACGAGCACGCAATTCGGCGCCGTCATTTCGAATACGGCGCTGAGTACCGCGGCGGGATTTCAAGTCGTTTTTTCCGACGCGACCTTTGGGAAAGTCAATGGCGATGGCGACGGCCTCGCGATGTTTCTCGCGGACGCGTCCCTCCCGTTTCCGAAGCCGACGACGCCGAAATACGGCGGCTACCTCGGGTACGTTGCCGTGGCCGGCGGCTATGTCGGCGTCGGGTTCGACGAGTACGGCAATTTCAGCTCGTCCGATGGAAACGGGACGGCGGGCAATGGATTTCCCGGCCGCGTTCAGGAGACCGTTGCGGTCCGCGGTGCGTATTCGACGAACAATCAATACTTAGGCGGCTACACGGGAACGACGGGCGTGGCGCAATCGCTGCCGTTCATGCTCGACTCGCCGACCGTGACGGTTCGTCCGGCGCAACCGCCGACGATGCGCGTGACCCTGACCGCCGCAGGCGCGCTCACCGTCGAAATCGATCCGCACGACGGCAACGGCTATCGCACGGCGTACTCGGCAGCCACGATCTCCGGCCTGAACGGTCAGCCGGCGTTACCCGCGAAAGTCTATCTCGGGTTTGCGGCATCGACGGGCTGGGCGGCCCAATATCATCAGATCGAGAATCTGACCGTCACGCAGTTGACCGGCTCGGCCCCGACACCCGCTCCGACTCCGGCTCCGACACCCGCTCCGACTCCGGTTCCGACGCCCGTCCCGACGCCGGTCCCGACGGCGCCGCCGACGCCGACACCGACGGCCGCTCCGGTCGGCGGATTCGTTCCGACGCAAATCGCCAATCTCGCCGCGTGGTACGACGCGAGCGACGCGACGACGATCGCGCAGACGGCCGGCAACGTGAGCTCGTGGAAAGATAAGAGCGGCAACGCAAACACGCTCGTTCAAGCGACGACGGCGTCGATGCCCGCGACGGGTCAGACGATCGACGGGCTCGGAGCGCTCTCGTTCTCCGGCGCTCAGTACCTCTCGAGCACGAACGCCTCGTTCTCACACCTCGTCGAGAATGCGTCGACGGCATTCGTCGTTACGAACGCCTCCACGGTGAACACGAGCGAATCCGTCATGTCCTCGGGCATTCCGCCGTTTGGCGGCGATCCTCGTTGGGAGTTCCGGCCGTGGGAATCGGGCCAGACGCACTTCGATTTCAACAATGTGAACGCGGGGCGCATTGCGGAAACCCCGACCTACACGGGGCCTACGGTCTGGAGCATGGGCGGAAGCGTTACCGCGAAGGCCGAGTTCTTGAGCCGCGACGGTACCGTTCTCGGAACGAACACGGGACCGGGAACGACGGAGACGGCCGCCTATCCGTTGATGGTCGGCGGCAATTTCACCACGACGAATACGCAAAACTATCCGTACATCGGCACCGTCGGCGAGATTCTGATCTTCAACCGGTACCTCACGACGGCCGAAACGCAAGAGATCGAAGGCTATCTCGCGTGCAAATGGGGTTTGCAGGGTCAGCTCCCCGCGACGCATCCCTACAAGACGGTGTGCCCCGGCACGCCGACCCCCGCGCCGACGACGGCACCGAGCCCGCTTCCGACGCCGGTTCAGCTCTTTAGCGCGAACGGTAAACTCTCGTTGACGGTCGTGGCGAGCCAAGCGACGTCGGGCAATCCGCAACTGACCTACAACGGCTCGCCGGTTCCGCCGACGTTGCGGCTACTCCCGGGCGACACGCTGAACGTCACGCTCACGAATTCGTTGCCGACGATGCCCGCGGGTTCGGCGTATCTCAACGACGTGAACTTACATTTCCACGGCTTGCACGTGAGTCCGAACGCGCCGGCCGACGACTCGATCGACATGCTCGCGCTGCCGGGGCAGACGCTGAACTACGTGATTCCGATTCCATCGAATCATCCAACGGGTCTGTATTGGTACCATTCGCACGCGCACGGTGAGGCCGAACGCGAGAACCTCAGCGGAATGTCCGGCGCGCTCGTGATCGACGGAATTTCGACGTACGTCCCGAGCGTCGCGAACTTACCCGAGCAGATTTTGATCGTGCGCGATACGCCGCTCGCGGGGCAAGCGCTGCCGGCTGCGGATCGTAAGCAAATCTACGCGATGGGTTGGGCGATGCAACACGGCAAACGCGGTGCGAGCCTCGGCGGCGCGTACGGAACGATGTCGATGGGCTCGAACGTCGCCGTGCGCACGAGCGATTCGCGCACGAGTCGTAATCCGTACGTCACGATCAATCCGCGGTACAAGCGTACCGCGAGCATGCACGCGCTCAGCGCGAGCGACGGGCACTGCGTCGGTACCGAGGCGCCTGCAAAGAATTGGACCGTCAACGGTGCGACGGTTCCCGCGATCGGAATCAAGCCGGGTCAACAGCAGTTCTGGCGGCTCGTGAATGCCGGTTCGGATACGTATCTCGACGTACAGGTTGATAACGCGCAAATGCAGCTCGTCGCGCTCGACGGCGTCCCGCTCTCGAGCGGCGTCAACACCCCGTCGTCGCTGACGGTGAACGACTACGTCGTGCCGCCCGCGAGCCGCATCGAGTTCATCGTGACGGGACCACCCGCCGGAACCACGTCGTATCTGCGCACGCTTTGCTTCGATGCCGGTTCGGCAGGCCCGGCGATGCCCGCGACCGTGCTCGCCGTGCTGAATCCCGCGACGTCCCCCACGCAGACGACGCAGCTCCGTCGTGCGCCGCACAAGATCGTGCCGCAGTATCGCTTCCCGAGCCGCGCAACGCGCGTCGCGTCGACCTCGAGCGTGCGCCGTTCCAGCGTGGGCGGGGGCGTGCGACCGAGCTTTACGACGGTGCCGTACTCGCGCACGCAAACGCTCTACTACAGCGATCAGAACACGATCAACGGCCAAACCTACGACCCGAGCGGGCCGCCGCAATTCTACGCACAGAGCGGTACGGTCGAGCAGTGGACGATCATCAACACATCATCGCAAGTCCACACGTTCCACATCCATCAAATTCACTTCGCCCTCGTTGCGATCAACGGCGTGACGCAGACGCAAGAGTACGTGATGGACAACGTCAACGTCCCGGCCGCGTCCGCGAGCGGACCGGGTTCGGTCACGCTGCTCATGGACTTCACGGATCCCTCGATCATCGGCACGTTCTTGCTGCACTGCCACATCCTCTCGCACGAGGACGCCGGCATGATGGCGAAGATCAACGTCGGCACCGCGGCACCGCTTGCGGTCAGCGCGTCGACCGTCACGTTCGCGACGCCGACGTCGGCAGCGCAGAAAGTCACGGTTTCCGGCGGCACGGCACCGTATTCGATCACGGGCTGCGGCTCGTACGCCACGGGAACGGTTTCGGGAAGCACGATCACGATCGCGCCGGGCGCCACGGGAAGCTGCGCGTTCACGGTTGCGGACGCGACGGGATTGTCCGTGTCGATTTCGGTCAACGTCGGCGCTGCCGCGGTGGCGATGAACGTGTCACCGAATTCGCTCAGTTTCGCGACGGCCTCGGCGCCATCGCAAAACGCGACGATCTCCGGTGGAACGCCTCCGTATTCGGTCAGCGGTTGCACGGGCACGGCGACGGCTACGATCAACTCCACGCAAAACGGCGTGACCGTCGCGCCGGTCGCTCCGGGATCGTGTACGCTCACGATCGCGGACTCCGCATCGAATTCGGTGACGCTTGCGGTGACGGTCAATTCGGCCTCGACTGCGGGCGCCGGTGACAACGATACGTTCCACCACGACGCGGGGCGCACGGGTTGGTACTCGCACGAGCCGATTCTGACGGCCGCGAACGTCGCGTCCTCGAGCTTCAAGCTCCAAGAGACGCTCGTCGCTCCGAGCGGTATGCCCGCGATGGGCAAGGTCTACGCGCAGCCCTTGTACGTGCAGAACGAAACGGCATCGGACGGAAAGGTGCACAATCTCGTCATCATTGCAACGTCGACCGATCAGGTCTATGCGTTCGACGAAACGACGAAGAGCGTGGTCTGGGAGCACAACTTCACGAACCCGTCGGCCGGCATCACGCAGCAGATGTGGACCGATACGGGCTGCGGCGACATCAATCCCAACGTCGGTATCACGGGCACGCCCGTCATCGATCGTAGTCTCGATCGTCTCTTCGTCGTCGTGCCGACGAAGGAGAACGGCGTCTTCCACATGCGTCTCCACGCGCTGGCGCTCGGCTCCGGCGCGGATGCGGTCTCGCCGGTCGAGGTGACGGCGACCGTCGCGCTGGCGAGTGGCGGAACGGCGAGCACGAGCGCGGAGTTCAACAATCAACGTGGCGCGCTTCTCGAAGCGAACGGCAACATCTACGTTCCGCTCAGCTCGCACTGCGATTTCAACGGCGGCTCGACGCACGGCTGGATCCTCGCGTATTCGAACACGACGCTCGCGATGAGCGGCAACGCGATCGACACGACGAACGCCGCCGGCAAAGATCAGTATCTCGGAACGATCTGGGCGAGCGGCTTCGGCCCCGCGGCCGACCCGCTCGGGAACATTTACTTCACCACGGGCAACGGCGTGTACGACGGAACGTCGTCGTTCGCGATGTCCGCGCTCAAGCTGCCCGGCAACCTCGATATCACGAAGGCGAGCGTCTTCACGCCGTATGGTGAACTCGCGGATTCGAACGCCGATGCGGACCTCGGGTCGGGCGGCGTCGTGGTCTTACCGACCCTCGCGGGAACGTATCCACGCGTCGTTCTCCTCGGCGGCAAGTGTGGCGCCGGCAGTGCCAACGGCGGGACGCAAGGCTGCCAGAAGTATCTGCTCAACCGGGATAATCTCGGCGGCTTCCAGCCGGGTGATGCGGGCGCGCTGTGGCACACGGATACGGCGGGCGGCATGTGGGGCGGCCCGGCCACGTTCCAGGATGCGAACGGGGTCAACTACGTGATCTACGGATCCGGAGCGCCGATCAGCACCTACACGCTCTCCACGAATCCACTTTCGCTGAACGTGCTCTCTTCCGGGTATCCCGGCTGCCTCGAATGCCGCGACACGGGCTCTCAACCCGTCGTATCCTCTAACGGGACGACGGCCGGAACGGCGGTCGTGTGGGCGATGAAGACCGTCGGCGATAGCGGTGGAACGCTAACGCTCTACGCGTTCAATCCGTTCAGTATGGGTACGGCGCTCTTCAGCGGCGCGGCCGGATCCTGGACGGTCGCATCGGGTGCGTCGTATATCGGTGGGGCGCTCGTCTCGCCGACCGTCGCCAACGGCCACGTGTACGTGCCGACCGATGGCGGAGTCGCCGTTTTCGGAATCGCCCCGTGAGGAACGCCATGAATCGTGCGGTTCGTAACCTCCTACCCCTCGCGCTCGCCCTCGCGACCTTCGGGGTCGGAACGGCGAGCGCGCAATCCGTGCGGTACGCGCCGTCGATTCGCCGCGCGGCACCGCCGACGCCGCTGCCGGCGTCGGCGTTCGCGCACGATGCGTTCGGTGAGATCGCGCGACTCGAGCCGGGGGGATTCGTGCTACGCTTGCGCTCCGGGCGCGCGCTCGTCGTCGATGCGTCGGATGCGATCGCCTCCGGCCGGTACTCCTCGCCGCTCTTCGTCGGCAAGCTCGTCGTGGTGACGGGCGGTATCGATGCGACCGGACGGTTTCACGCGGAGACGGTCACGCGAATGGCGCGCATCGATAACTCGACGCGCGCCGATCACTAAACGCCCGACTCGGTTAGCTCTTATTTCGAGAGCTTGAAGATCGCGATTGCGTCCCCGAGCGGATACGTGAGTTGGAAGTTGCCACCGGCTGCGACCGCGATGTATTGTTCGCCCTTCACCTCGTAGGTGACGGGCGGCGCGTTCACGCCCGCGCCGAGGTTGTAGTGCCAGAGTTCGTCGCCCGTCTTCGCATCGAAGGCGTCGAAGTCGCCATCGCCCTCGCCCATGAAGACGAGATTCCCCGCGGTTGCGAGCGCGCCGCCGATCAACGGCTGGGCCGTCATCTTCGTCCACGCGATCTTTCCGGTCTCCGTATCGATCGCGACGAGGCGCCCGTCTTGCACGCCGTGCGGCTTGACGTTCGTGAACGCGCTGCCCAAGCGTAACGCGCCCTTCGTTTCGGACGCGGGTTGCGTTGTGAACGTCATCAACTGATCCATCGCGAGCACGTACACGTCGTGCGTGCCGGGCGAGTATGCCGGAGGCGACCATTCCGCGCCGCCGTTCGCGCCGGGCAGCATGTCGACGCCCGCTTTCGTCGGCTGTGAGAACACGTTCTTCGAGACCGCGACGTAGGGATCGGACTTGCGAATGAGCGCGCCCGTCTTACGATCGACGATGAAGAACCAGCCGACCTTTCCGGCCTCGCCCGCCGCCGGGATCGTCTTTCCGTCCTGATGCACGTCGAAGAACACGACCGGACTCACCGCATCGTAATCCCACACGTCGTGTTTCACTTCTTGATACGCCCAACGGAGTTTGCCGGTCTCGAGGTCGAGGCCGACGATCGAATCCGTGTAGAGGTTGTCGCCCTTCCGATTCGCACCGTAGAGGTCCGGATTCGGATTACCCGTGCTGAACACCACGAGGTTATTCGCGGGGTCGATGGCCGGCGTCGTCCACACCATGCCGCCGCCGCTCTTGTACGACGCGCCGGCAAACGTGTTGGGATCCGTCGAATTCCAGCGCCAGATTTGCTTCCGGTCATCGCATCGTACGACGCGACGAATCCGCGGATCGCCCACTCGCCGCCCGCGCTTCCGACGATCACCTGATGCTTGTAGACTTGCGGCGTCATCGTCTCCGAATAGCCGACGCTCGCATTCGCGACCGTCGACGTGAAAACAGGTTTGCCCGTCATCGCATCGAGTGCCACGAGTTTATCGTCGAGCGTCACGAAGTACACGTTGCCGTACGCGACCGCGACCCCGCGATTGACGGGGCCGCAGCAGATCTTGAAGGCACCGAGATTCCACGTGGTCTCCCAAATGCGCGCTCCCGTCGTTGCGTCGAGCGCCATGATCTTCATCTGGTGTCCGACCACGGGCGTCGAGACGTACATCACCCCGTCGACGACCACGGGTGTCGTTTCGAAACTCGCGGTCATGCCGGTCTGCACGATCGCGACCGGCGTCAACGTCGCGATGTTCGTGGTGTCGATCTTATCGAGCGTCGAGTAGCGGTCGTTGGCATAGGTCTTGCCGCCGAGAAGCCAATCGTTCGGATCGCTCGCCGCTCCGGCGAGCATCGCATCGGTGACGTTCACGTCCGCTCCCGCAGGCATCGGGCCGAAGCTGACCGTCGTGGGCGGTGCCGCGCGCACGATCTCGTCGGCTTGGCCGGACGACGCACTCGAGCCGTTCTCGTTCATCGTAACGCCGGCGAGCTTGATCGATGGGGCCGAGGCCGCGGTCAACGCATTCTTCGTCGCTTCGAAACCGTTCGATTTGATCACGTAGGCCGTGACCGCGAGATAGTTGCTCGCGCTGAGGCTGCCCGGAGCGCTGAGCGGCATCTGCTTGCGAATGAAGTCGTAGAGTTGTGCTGCCGTCTTATAGTTCGATTGCAGCGACGCGTGGAACGAAGCGCCGGTCAATGCCGGACCCGATCCGCCGGAGAGGTTCGCTGCGTGACAGGTCGCGCAGTTCGCGGCGAAGACGGTCGCGCCCGCCGCGGCTTGCGTCGGGCTGTAGCCGCCCGTAGCAGCTGCGGCTGGAATAGCGATCGCACTCGTGGCGAGAGCGAACGCGAAAGCGAACGTAGCCCGAACGTGGCTGTACGTGACGGTCTCGAATAGCATGGTGAACTCCTTGACGACGAGCGCCGGATATTCGGGCCTTACCCGCGCGTCCGATAATTCATGCTTTTATGAGACTGTCATGAGATTGGGGAGATTAACGATGCGCCGCTCGTTTGACGATGGTACGTTAGTCGCTCGAGGAGGTCTCGCCATGACACGTCTTTATAAAATCTGCGGAGCGATCGCGCTCGCATTGTCCCTAATGGTCGTCCCCACGGCGTCGTTCGCCGGCATTTTCGTCGGCATCGGCGTTTCGGTCAATATCGCGCCGCCCCCGATCCCCGTGTACGTTCAGCCTCCGGCCGTCGTCGCGGATACGATCTGGACCCCCGGTTATTGGGCATACGGCCCGTACGGGTACTATTGGGTTCCCGGAACGTGGGTTGCCGCGCCGCAGCCCGGTTATCTCTGGACGCCCGGCTACTGGGGCTACGGTGGCGGTGGCTACGCGTGGCACGCCGGATATTGGGGCCCGCACGTCGGCTTCTACGGCGGCATCAACTACGGCTTCGGCTACGGCGGCGTCGGCTACGTCGGCGGCGGCTGGTACGGCAATCACTTCCGCTACAACACGGCCGTAACCAACGTGAACAACACGACGATCACGAACGTCTACGTGAACAAGACCGTCGTGAACAACTACGACAACACGACGATCAATCGCACGAGCTTCAACGGCCCCGGCGGTATCGATCGCCAACCGACGGCGGAAGAAGCGGCGTATCGCACGGAAGATCACATCCCTGCGACCACGGAGCAGCGCGAGCACGTGCAGATCGCCGCGCAGAATCGCAGCTTCTTGGCGAACGTGAATCACGGCGCGCCGGAAAACGCGGCCTTCGCATCGCCGCTGAGTCGCGAAAATCGTCCGGTGGATTTCCAGCGTCCGACCTCCGAGGATCGCGCGGCATTCGCGCAATCCGGTGCGACGCATGAAGGCGCGTACGATCGTCCGCAAGGCGAAGATCGCATGCAGAGCGAGGATCGCGCTCCGAGCGCGTATCGCGCACCGCAGAGCGACTATCACGCACCGGAAAGCGAGTACCGCGCACCGCAAAGCGAGTATCGCTCACCGCAATCGACGTATCACGCGTCGACCGCATACCACGCGTCGAACGCGTACCACGCACCGAGCGCGGCGCATTACTCGCATGCTGCGTCGCACGCTCCGAGTCACCCGCACGACCACTAGCAAGCGAGCGTCGTAGGAAACGCATATAGAGACCGCGACCGCTCAGGCGGCCGCGGTCTCTCGCGTTTGTGATTCCGAACACGATTGAACTCGGAAGGGTCCGCTGCCATCGGCGGAACATACTTGCGACTCATCGGAGGGGTCTATGCACCGTCGGGTCTATCTTTTGTTTTTTGCTGCGCTCTTTGGCGTGGCCGTTTCTGCGTGTGGCGGTAACTCGAGTACGCCGCCGACGTTCGTCGTCTCAGGTTTTGGGACGCCCTCGTCGAGTGGCGTGTACACGCTGAACGCCGCCGCGGAGTACACGCTGACCGCGAAAGAGACCGCATCCGGCGGCGCTCCCGTCACGCCGGGACCGCTCACCATCACGTTCTCGACCGCGACGATCGGCACCGCGTCGGGCGACACGGTGACCGCGGGTCTCGCAAACGCATCGGGCATCATCAAGGTGGTCGACTCGAAGACGGGGATCGGTCAGAACATCAACGTCGTCGTGCTCTCGACGCATCCGGCGACGGTCGGCGATACGCTGACGCTGGCCGGCACGCTCACGCACACGATCTCGCGACCCCAACCCGCGCCTTCCGCGATCGCAGCGCCGACGACGACCACCACGGCCGTCACCGATACGCTGAAGATCGCCTCGATCGACGCGACGTTCAACGACGTCACGGGACTGACCGACAACAACGTTGTCGAGGCGGACGCTGCTCCGCTCCAAACCGTCACGACCACGAGCGATGCGTACACGCACTTCGTTCCCGACGGTTCGCTCCAACAGTATCTCGGCGTCGGCTATAGCTCGAGCGATACCAACGGCGTCGACGATACCGTCGTATACGGCAACGGTGCGGGCATCTTCGACGAATTGCCCGACACGAACGGTGCGACGTTCTCGAATACGGCGGCGCAAAAATTCTCGGAAGCCGAGCCGGACGGCACGACCGTTGCGCGGACCGTGCAGAGCGACGGAACGTACGCGGAAAGCGACACGTTTGCTGCCGGTCAACTCGGACCTCCGCAAACGATTCAGACCAACGCCGATCTGAGCGCGTCGATCGGGAATTTCGGCGGCCTGGGCGTGGACGTCACGTACGGTGCCCCGAGCGGAAGCGGTTCGAGTGCGACGATCGCGTACAACGTCGAGTATCAGGGCTCGTCGCTCGCGTCGGGAACGCTTCCGAGCTGGTTGCCGACCACGACGCCGTATAAGGACGTCTCGACGAAGACGACCGCGCAATCGTTCCCGAGCGCGTGCGACGTTCCGGCGAGCGTTGGGACGAGCGGCACCGAAATCGTCGACGTGACGACCCTCCTCGACACCGCACTCGGCACGTACGAGAAGCGCACGCAGACGCTCTTCAACGCACCCGGCTTCGGCACGGTCTGCGCGCAACTCGCGGACGAAATCGATACGTACTACGATTACACGGGGCAATCGTACTCGTTGATCGGCGGCCTAAATTACGCGATCAGCAGTACGCCGATTCAAATCGACACGCTTTCGGAGACGATCGGCTTTACGAGCGGAACCATCAGCGGGTCGAGCTCGAGTCGAAGCGCCGCGCAGACCCGCGCGCTCTCCGCGACGACCGCGACGCGTATCATCGCACCGCTCTTCGACCGCGCAGTCCAGTCCGTCTATCGCGCGCATCGTGAGGCCGCGCTGCGCAACATCTCCGCACGCCGCGCCGCATTCGCAAAGGTAGTCCGATGAAAACGTTCGTTCGTCGTTTCGCTTCGCTCTCGCTCGTCGCGGGACTCGCCGCGTGCTCCGGCGGAGGCAGCTCTCCGGTCGGCACGGGTGGCGGCGGCCCGACCCTTGTGAACCCGCCCGGCCAAACGACTCCGTCGGAAGCGATCCGTTACGGTGCCGAGACGACGAAGGGCGCGGCCCTGCTCGCCACCACCCCGTCGTCCACGGTCGCGTTCGGCGTCTTCATGCGCATGCAGAATCCACTCGGGCTGATGGCGTACGCGTCGCAGGCGAACGATCCCAAATCGGCCACGTACCGTCACTGGTTGACGCCGCAACAGATCGCCGACCAGTACGGCGCGACGCAGAGCGACTATGCGAAGGTTGCGGCCTACTTCCGCGGCAAAGGACTCGGCGTCGCGAGTTGGTCGCAGCGCGAAATGCTCTTCGTCCATGGGAGCCGCGCCGCCGCCGAGACGGCCCTTGGCGCGCACTTTGGAACGTACTCGAAAAACGGCGTGACGTTCATCGCGCTCCAGTCCGCGCCGGCAGCTCTTAGCGGCTTGCCGATTGCCGCTCTTCCGGGCGTGTCGACGTACGGTGCTGCAAAGCGCGTTCGCCAGTTTCTCAAGGCAACAGGAGCGCCGTCGTCCGGCGTCGGCTACAGCCCGCAGCAAATCGCGTCGGCGTTCGATTACACCGGAGCCTACAACGCGGGTTATACCGGCAAGGGCATTACGATCGGCATCATCGGAACGGGACCGATCACGGCCGCAGACTATACGAATTTCCGCGAACTCTACGGTTTCAGCGGTTCGAGTACGGTCACGCAAGTCAACGTGACCGATGCCGGAACCGCCGGCACGCCGAGCGGCTATGGCGGAGCCCAACCCGCGGGAACGTTCACGGCCCCGCCTCCGACGACGATCGGGCAGTGCACCGTTCCCTCGACGGGCCCCGACTCGACGTGCAACCCGGAAGATGGTGAAGCGCAACTCGATACGGAGCAAACGTTCTCGCTGGCGCGCGATGCGAGCGTCCTGTTCTACATCGGGTACGCGCCGGCCGGCACCGCCGGAAATCCGGGCAGCACCAACCTTGAGGGTCTCGACCTGTATCCCTACGAGATGCAGCAAGCCATCAACGACGACAAGGCCGACGTGCTCTCACTTTCGTTCGGTGCGGGAGAACTCGACGACGTCGGTAGCGACTTCAACGTCACGGGAAATACGGTCGACTTCTCGACCTCTCCCGGACCTCTGCAGTTCGCGAGCCTCGCTGCCGAAGGCATTGCTGTCTTCGCAAGCTCGGGTGACGACGGAAATCTTCAGTGCATCCAGGACGGCACCTCGAATTCCGGGAGCCTCTGCGTTGCGTATCCCGCCGTCGATCCGAATGTGGTCGCGGTCGGCGGCGTCAACAGCCCGATCGGCGTGAACGGTCGCTTCACCGGACCGCTCACGGTGTGGGGCGCGCAAACCGGGAACTTCGATCCGGCGGCCGGCGCATCGAGCGGCGGCGTCTCCGCATTCTTCCCGAAGCCGACGTTCCAGAGCGGTGCGGCCGGGGTTTTGGGGTCGACGCGCAACGTGCCCGATATCTCGCTCGTCGCCGACCTTCAAACCGGTGTTGCGACCCTGTTCAACGACCTTTCGGTCGAGCAGATCGGTGGTACGAGCGTTGCGGCGCCGCAATCCGCAGCGATGTGGGCGCTCGTGCTTCAGGGATGCGCCTCAAGCCCTTCGACGTGCAAGGGCGTGGGCACCGGCTCGCACGCGTACCGTCTCGGCGACCCGAACGCGCTCTACTATCCGGCCTACGCCGATGCCACGACGTATGCGTCGACGTTCTACGACGTCACGTTCGGCGACAACGCGCAGGTGCCGTGTACGGTCTACGGTTCCGGCCTGCCGTACCCGCCGTGTGCGAATCCGAACGCGACGCCGACCCCCGTTGCGGGCTACAGCGCGGGTGTCGGATACGATCGCGCGACGGGAATCGGCGTGCCGTTCGGCCGCGCGTCCGTCAAAGCGTTCGCCGGCATCTAACGCGTCTCGAAGACGACGATCGCGGAAGGCGCCTCCGGCTTATGCCGGAGGCGTTTTGCCGTTCGCGTCGCCGCGTTCGATGACGAGGAGCGTCGAGGTTGCCGTAGCGTAGAGCGTGCCGTTCGCGTCGACGAGTCGCGCCTCGGCGAACGCAGCGCGACGACCCATCGTCACGACCCATCCCTCCGCGCGAACGACGCCCGTTTTCTCGGTCATCGCCTTATGATAGGCGACCTTCAATTCGAGCGTGGTGTACGCTTGCGTCGCACTCAACTTCGAATGCACCGCGCAACCGCACGCGGAATCGAGCAGCGTCGCCGCATAGCCACCGTGGACGGTTCCGATCGGATTGTACACGTGCGGGCCGGGCGTGCCCTCGAACGCGACGCGCCCTTCCTCGACGGAAACGAGGTCGAATCCGAGCGTCGCGCCGATCCGTGCGATCGAACCGGATTGCATGAGCGCGCGGAGTTGGTCGGCGCCGTTCATGGGTTCACGTCTCGTTTCTCCGGCGTTCGTAGATTTTGAGGTTTGCATACGCGGCGGCAACGAGCGGCGTTGCGACGCCGAGTTGCCGCGCGCGTTCGACGAGATCGCCGACGATGGCGTCGGCCTCGATCGGCCGATTCCCGAGCAGATCGCGATACATCGAGGATGTGAGCGGCGAACCCGGCGTCGTCAACAACGTGCGTATGCGTTCGAGACCCGCAGGTGATAACGCGTGACCCGCTGCGGCTGCGACCGCGGTGGCCTCCTCGACATACGCGAGCGCGAACGCTTCGCCGCCGGGCGCCACCGCGACGTCGCCGATCGTTCCCCGCATCGTCGCGTTGATGCCGCCGAGCGATGCGAGCGTCACCCACTTCTGCCACATGTCGCTGACGATACGTTTGGAAACGTTCGCCGTGAAGCCGGCGCCATGTAGAGCGTGCTCGATGCGGCGGACGCGTTCGCTATCCGTTCCATCGAGCTCGCCGTAGCCCAATTCTTGCATGTCGTTGAGTTGCACGATGCGGCCCGCATCGTCGAGGGTCGTCGAAACGATGCACGTGCCACCGAAGACGTGCTGCGCACCGAAACGCGCGCTGAGGATATCGATGTGCCGCATGCCGTTGAGCATCGGAAGGATCGCCGTTTCGGATGCGATCGCCGGCGCGAAATCGTCGATCGCGCTCTCGAGATGGTAGGCTTTGACGCCGAGCAACACGAGGTCGTATGGGCCCGCGAGCTCGTCGCGCGTGACGACGTTCGGCGCGATCGTCGAAACGTCGCCACGCGGATCGACGATCGCGAGCCCGCTCGCGCGTAGTTGCGCGGCGCGTGCCGAGCGAACGAGGAACGTGACGTCGCGCCCCGCGTGCGCGAGGCGCGCCCCGAAGAATCCGCCCGTCGCTCCGGCGCCGACCACGAGAAATCGCATGTGAGCGAAGTTACGGAGCGAGCGACCGGATCACCCGTGAGGATGCGGCGGGCGGAGCGTGGCGAACCACTCTCGGGTGAAAACGTCCGTCCCCGCGCGCGTCGCCGACGTCGATAGCGACCCGGAAGAAACCAAGGAATGGCTCGATGCGCTCGCGTCCGTCGTGGGAAGCTCGGGCCTGGAGCGTGCGCGCTTCTTACTCGGCCGCTTGGAACGGCGCGCGCAAGAGCTCGGGACGAACGTTCGCGAACCGCTGTTCTCCGCGCATCGCAACACGATCCCGCTCGAGCGCCAAGGCGCGTATCCGGGCGACCTCGCGCTCGAGGAACGCATCACCGCGATCGTTCGCTGGAACGCGCTCGCGATGGTGGTGCGCGCGAACAAGGCGTATGGGGAACTCGGCGGCCATATCGCGAGCTACGCCTCGGCTGCGGAAATCTTCGAACTCGGATTCAATCATTTTTTCCGTGCGGCCGATGCCGACGGCGCGGGCGACCTCGTGTTCTTTCAGCCGCACTCGGCGCCGGGCGTGTACGCGCGCGCGTTTCTCGAGGGGCGCCTGAGCGAAGATCAGCTCGCCAACTATCGCCAAGAAGTCGGCGGCGGCGGCCTCTGCTCGTATCCCCATCCGTGGTTGATGCCGGACTTCTGGCAATTCCCGACCGGTTCGATGGGGCTCGGGCCGATCGCGGCGATCTACCACGCGCGGTTCGTGCGCTACCTCGAACACCGCGGCCTCGCTCCGGCGAGCGACCGGCACGTATGGGGCGTGTTCGGCGACGGCGAGATGGACGAACCGGAATCGATCGCGGGCCTGACGCTCGCGGCGCGCGAGAACCTCGACAACCTCACCTTCGTGATCAACTGCAACTTGCAGCGGCTCGACGGCCCGGTGCGCGGCAACGGCCAGATCATCCAGGAACTCGAAGCGCTTTTCGTCGGCGCCGGCTGGAACGTGATCAAAGTGCTGTGGGGGTCCGAGTGGGATCTCTTGTTCGCGCGCGATACGCAGAACGCGCTGTTGCGCAGCTTCGCGTCCATGGTCGACGGCGAGTATCAAACGCTCGGCGCGAACGACGGCGCGTACAACCAAGAACACTTCTTCGGGTCGGATCCCGAATTGCGCGCGCTCGCCGCCAACATGACGCACGAGGAGATCGACCGGCTGCGCCGCGGCGGCCACGATTTCCGCAAGCTCTACGCGGCCTTTGCCGCAGCGAAAGCGCATCGCGGACAGCCGACGGTGATCCTCGCGAAAACGAAGAAGGGCTTCGGCGTCAGCGCCGCCGAGTCGCGCATGACGGCGCATCAGGAGAAGAAGCTCGATCTCGAAGCGCTGCGGCACGTTCGCGATCGCTTCGACTTGCCGCTCGACGATAACGATCTCGCGGAGATGCGATTCTACGCGCTGCCCGAGGGCAGCCGCGAGCTCGCGTACCTGCACGAGCGCCGTGCGGCGCTCGGTGGGTACGTGCCGTCGCGCCGGACCACGGGCGAATCGCTCGCGATTCCGGAGATCGCGACGTACGCGGCTTTCGCTCTCGAACCCGGCGGCAAAGAGATGTCGACGACCGTCGCGCTCGTGCGCATGTTCGGCGCGCTCCTGCGCGATAAGACGCTCGGGCCGCGCATCGTTCCGATCGTCGCGGATGAAGCGCGAACGTTCGGCATGGACAACTTTTTCCGGCAGATCGGCATCTATTCGCCGCACGGTCAGCTCTACGCGCCGCAAGATGCGAACTCGATGTTGTACTATCGCGAAGCGACCGACGGTCAACTCCTCGAGGAAGGCATCAACGAAGCGGGCGCGATGTCGTCGTGGATCGCGGCCGCCACGTCGTACAGCGTGCACGGAACGACGATGCTGCCGTTCTACATCTACTATTCGATGTTCGGCTTCCAGCGCGTCGGCGATTTGATTTGGGCCGCCGCGGATCAGCGCGCGCGCGGATTCTTGATCGGCGCGACCGCCGGCCGCACGACGCTCGGTGGCGAGGGCCTGCAACACCAGGACGGTTCGAGCCACGTGGTCGCGGCGACCATTCCGAATTGTCGTGCGTACGATCCGGCGTTCGCGGCCGAACTCGCGCTGATCGTCGATCGCGGCGCGCGTGCGATGGTCGAACGCGGCGAGGACGTGTTCTACTACGTCACGGTCATGAACGAGAACTACGCGCAACCGTCGCTGCCGCCGGGATCCGAGGCGGGCGTGATTGCGGGCATGTATCGCTTCGCGACCCGCACGGTCGACGGCGCGGTCGCGACAGTGCGACTGGTCGGCTCCGGCGCGATCCTTCGCGAGGCGATCGCCGCGGCCGAGCTCCTCGCCGCGTATGGCGTCGCGAGCGAGATCTTCAGCGCGACGAGTTTCAGCGAACTCGCTCGCGACGCGCGCGAGGTGGAGCGGCGCAATCGGCTCCACCCGACTGCCCCGCGGGCCCAGAGCCACGTGGAAAAGCTGCTCCCGGGCACGCTCCCGGTCATCGCGGCGAGCGACTACGTTCGGGCCTACCCGCAACTCATCGCCCCGTTCGTCGCCGGGCGTTTCGTGGCGCTCGGCACCGACGGGTTCGGTCGCAGCGATACGCGCGCTGCGCTGCGGCGTTTCTTCGAGGTCGATCGCCAGCACATCGCGCTCGCCGCACTCCAGGCACTGGCCGAAGACGGGACCCTGCCGGCCGAGACCGTCGCCGAAGCGCTCGCGGCGTTCGGGCTCGACGCCGACGCCGGGGCTTCGTGGAGCCGCTGAACGGGCCTCGGCTATATGCATAATAATGCTTGCGCGAGGTAGTCTCGTGCAGTATCATGCATGAATCCGGGCGTTCCACCCGCCCCGCTGGAGGTACCGTTGATCGCACCAGACCGCCCGCTCGAGACCGCGCTCGATCCGACCGTTACCTTCGATACGTCGCCCGACCGCTATCGCCACTGGAAGCTCGCCGTCGACGGTCGCGTCGCGACCCTGACGCTCGACATCGACGAAGACGGCGGCATCCGGCCGGGATACAAGCTCAAGCTGAACTCGTACGATCTCGGCGTCGACATCGAGCTCAACGACGCACTGCAGCGCATTCGCTTCGAGCATCCGTCGGTCGCGACCGTCGTGATCACGAGCGGGAAGGACCGCATGTTCTGCGCCGGTGCGAACATCTACATGCTCGGTACGTCCTCGCACGCGTGGAAAGTCAACTTCTGTAAGTTCACGAACGAGACGCGCAACGGGATGGAAGATTCGAGCCGTCACGACGGCTTGAAGTTCGTCGCCGCTCTCAATGGCGTGACGGCGGGCGGCGGCTACGAAGTCGCGCTCGCGTGCGACGAGATTTTGATGATCGACGATCGCTCGTCGAACGTCAGCCTTCCCGAGGTGCCGCTGCTCGGCGTGCTTCCGGGTACGGGCGGGTTGACGCGCGTCGTCGACAAGCGCGGCGTTCGGCGCGACCTCGCCGACGTGTTCGCGACCAACTCCGACGGCGTGCGCGCGGCGCGTGCGAAGGAATGGGGACTCGTCGATCATATCGCCCCGCCCGCGCGTTTCGCCGAGCTCGTCGCCGAACGTGCCGCCGCGCTCGCCGCGGATTCGACGCGTCCCGCCGATGCAACCGGTATCGCACTCCGGCCGCTCGAGCGGACGATCGATGCCTCCGGTTATCACTACGAGTACGTCGACGTGACGCTCGATCGGGCGAATCGCTCGGCGACGCTCGTCGTGCGCGCGCCGCAGGGCGCGCAGCCGCAAACGCCCGCCGAAATTCTCGCGGCCGGCGATGCGTGGTGGCCGCTCGCGTTCGCACGTCAACTCGACGATGCGATCCTGATGTTGCGCACCAATCAACTCGAACTCGGGCTCGTGATCCTTCGTTCGGAGGGCGATGCGGATGCGGTGCTCGCGGCGTCGTCGACGCTCACCGCCCACGCCGACACCTGGCTCGTCCGCGAGACCGTCGGGTTCTTGCGGCGCACGTTCGCGCGACTCGACGTGACGTCGCGCAGTCTGTATGCCGTGATCGATCGCGGGTCGTGTTTCGTCGGCCCGCTCTTCGAGATCGCGCTCGCTGCCGACCGCAGCTACATGCTCTCGATTCCGGACGAGCCGGACGCACCGCACGTCGCGCTCGATGCGACAAACTTCGGCATGTTTCCGATGGTGAACGGCAAGACGCGTCTCGCAACGCGCTTCTTCGGAAATCCGGAGCACGTGCCGGCGCTCGAGGCGCTCGCTCGGGAAACGTTCGATGCGGAACGCGCGAACGAACTCGGGCTCGTGACCTTCGTTCCCGACGAACTCGATTGGGACGACGAGATCCGCCTCGCATTCGAAGAGCGCGCGATGCTCTCACCCGATGCGTTGACGGGTATGGAAGCGAGTCTACGTTTTCCGGGCGACGAGACGCTCGAAACCAAGGTGTTCGGCCGGCTTTCGGCGTGGCAGAACTGGGTCTTCATCCGCCCCAATTCCACGGGCGAGCGGGGCGCGCTCAAACTTTTTGGCAGCGGTTCGAAAGCTCAATTCGATTGGGAGAGAGTATAAACGACATGGCGATCGACTATCAGGAACGCATCCCGAACAACGTCGACCTCGGATCGAATCGAACGCTGCAACGCGCGCTCGAACACTGGCAGCCCGAGTTCCTCAAGTGGTGGCAGGGCATGGGCCCGACGGATTTCCAGGCGTCGGACGTGTATCTCCGCACCGCCACGTCGGTCGATGCGAAGGGCTGGGCCACGTACGGACACGTGCGGATGCCCGAGTACCGCTGGGGCATCTTCCTCGCCGACCGGGATCCGAATCGCAAGATCGGTTTCGGCGATGAGTTCGGCAAGGACGTGTGGCAGCAAGTGCCGGGCGAACATCGCTCCGTGCTTCGCCGGCTGATCGTCACGCAAGGCGATACCGAGCCCGCGTCGGTCGAACAGCAACGCCTCCTCGGCCACACGGCGCCCTCACTCTACGACCTGCGCAATCTCTTTCAAGTCAACGTGGAAGAAGGCCGTCACCTGTGGGCGATGGTGTATCTCTTGCACGGCTACTTCGGGCGCGACGGCCGTGAGGAAGCGGAACAGTTGCTCGGGCGCCACTCGGGGAGCATCGACAACCCGCGCATTCTCGGGACGTTCAACGAGCCGATCTCCGATTGGCTGAGCTTCTTCATGTTCACGTACTTCACGGATCGCGACGGGAAGTTCCAACTCAAATCGCTCGCGGAGTCGAGCTTCGACCCGCTCGCGCGCACGTGCCAGTTCATGCTCACCGAAGAGGCACACCACATGTTCGTCGGCGAGACGGGCATCGGGCGCGTCGTCAAGCGTACGCTCGAAGTGATGCAAGAAATCGGCTCGGACGATCCGGAGGCCGTGCGTAAGATGGGCGCGATCGATCTGCCGACGGTGCAACGGTACTTGAATTTCTGGTTCAGCTCGTCGCTCGATCTCTTCGGCGCGGATTCGTCGTCGAACGCGGCGTCGTATTTCGCGAACGGCATCAAAGGGCGCCCCGACGAGGCGCAGTACGAAGACCATCTCGCGGAAGCGCAGACCTACGAACTCGAGATTCCCGATGGGAAGGGCGGCGTCGCCGTCGAGAGTCTGCCGATGCGTAACGCGATGAACGAAGTGACGCGGCAAGCCTACGTGCGCGATTGCGAAGTCGGAATCACGCGCTGGAATCGCACGATCGCGAAGGCCGGCTTCTCGTTCTCGCTGCAGCTCCCGAGCACGCGATTCCGTCGATCGATCGGCAGCTGGGCCGGAACGCCGACGGATCCCGCCGGCACGCCGATCTCCGCCGAAGCGTTCGAAGCGGGTCGCGCGCAGTGGCTTCCGACCGAGACGGATCGCGCGTACGTGCAGAGTCTGATGCAGCCCGTCACCGAGATCGGCAAGATGGCCGGCTGGATCGCGCCGCCAGACCGCGGCATCAACAGCCAACCGGTTCCGTACGAATACGTGCGCCTGGCCTAGGTTCGTTGCGAAGCATCGCGGTCGTCGGCAGCGGGCCGTCGGGGATGTACTGCGCCGAAGCGTTGCTTCGGGGCGGTCCCGACGTCCACGTCGACGTGATCGATCGGCTGCCCACGCCGTTCGGACTCGTGCGTAGCGGCGTCGCTCCCGATCATCAATCGACGAAAGGCGTCGCACGGCTGCTCGATCGTACGCTCGCGAAGCCGGAGGTCGGATTTTTCGGTGGCGTCGAACTCGCACGGGACGTCACGCTCGCCGAGCTCCGCGATCTCTACGATGCGGTCGTGATCGCGACGGGAGCGTCGCGCGATCGCACCCTCGGCGTTCCGGGTGAAGCGTTGTCGGGCGTCGTCTCGTCCGGCCGTTTCGTCGGCTGGTATAACCACCACCCGGATCACGCGGACATCGACCTACGCGGCGTGCGTACGGCCGTCGTGATCGGCAGCGGGAACGTGGCGCTCGACGTCGCGCGCATTCTCGCGAAACGCAGCGACGAATTCACGGGCTCGGATCTCGCACCCGAAGTTTTCGCAGCGCTCGCGAACGCGCCGATCGAGCGTATCCACATCGTTGGGCGTAGCCCCGCGGCGAACATGAAATTTACGGAGGCGGAACTGCTCGAGTTCGGCGAGCTCGCGCGCGCGTACCCGACGTTCGGTACGGGCGGCGACCTTGCGGAGGTCGGCGGGAAGGTCGCCTCGGCGCTCGGCGCGATCGTCGCTGCGGCCGATGCACGGAAGCCGATCGAGATCCGCTTCGAATTCGGACTCGTACCGGTCGCGTTTGAAGGCGTGGCACATCTCGAGCGCGTGCGCTTTCGCGCGCCCGACGGAACCGAAACGATTCGTAACGCGGATATCGCGGTCACGTGCATCGGCTACGAAGCGCACGTCGGCGAGCTGACGCTCGAGAACGGCGCGCTTCGCAATGCGGATGGAAAGATCGATGCGGGGTTGTACGCGGTTGGGTGGGCGAAGCGTGGACCGTCCGGCACGATTCCGACGAACCGTACCGAAGCGCAACTCGTCGCGAAAGCGCTGCTGGCCGAAATGAGCGCGAGTGCGAAACCGGGGCGCGCCGGATTGGAAGCATTGCTGCACGGTCGAGGCGTCGATCGCGTCGACTACGACGGATGGCGTCGCATCGACGCCTCGGAGATCGAGCGCTCCGAAGAAGCGCGCGCGCGGCGCAAGTGGCGCACGCACGACGAACTCCGAGCGGCTGCGGCTCGGGTCGCCGCGATCACATCATAAGAACAGGTTGAACGAGCGAAACCGCTGATCGGGCACGTACCCGTGCGCGAGGTACAGCCGCTGCGCGACGCGATTCTGATGCGCCGTCGCGAGCGTGAGGCGCGCGAGCCCGTGTTCGCGAGCGAACGTTGCTGCAGCGTCGAGCAACGCTCCGCCGACGCCGGCCCCGCGTGCGAACTCGGCGACGTAGATATCCTCGAGGATGCCGATCCGCCGCAGCGAGACCGTCTCATACGAGAAGAGCAGATGCGCGAAGCCGACCACTTCGCCGCGCGCACCACGCGCGACGAAGAACTGCGTGTCGCTTTTCGCGAGACGCTCGCGAACGAACGCGTCCGCGGCAGTCAGATCCGACGTCTGCTCGTAGAAGACGCGATAGGCATCGACGAGGGGCACCAGCGCCGCGAGGTCGCGGACCGGATCGGCCGGCTCGATCGTGTGCGAGCGTACATCCATCGTCGGCGGCTTCCGCGGCGCGCACGCCACGTCCCGCACAGGGAAGGGCCGCTCAGGCCGCATACAGAGTTTTCGATGCGGACGTCTCTCGGTGCCCTCGTATTTTTCTTCGCCGTCGCGGCGACGAGCGTGGCGGAGGTGGGAGCACGACCGCTGCATCCGAGCGACGTACCTGGTATCGTCCGCGTTTCCTCACCCGCGATCTCGCCGGATGGAAAGCGCGCGGTCGTCGTCGTGACGCGCGTCGTTTGGAACGACGATTCGTATACCCGCGACCTCGATCTGATCGATATCGCCACGCACGCACGACGAACGCTCACGTATGCGCGCAAGGGCCTCTCCGATCCCGCGTTCTCGCCCGATGGGACGAAGATCGCATTCATCGCGGACGCGGGTACCGGCGACGATGCGAAATCGCAAGTGTGGGTGATGCCGCTCGATGGCGGCGACGCGCGGCCGGTCACGGATGCTCCGGATGGTGTCGAACAATTTGCGTGGCGTCCGGACGGCGGCGCGTTCGCCTATGCGGCGACGGATGCGAAGCCGACGCTCACGGGTGCCGCAAAATTTCGCGATAGCTTCGTGTTCAC
>Ga0116229_10002780_pt1 | contig 28524 bp, 24 predicted proteins | sample S1TSphgellanicum_3_FD_87313 | JGI IMG/M metagenome (GOLD analysis project Ga0116229, IMG submission 87313) | Host-associated microbial communities from peat moss isolated from Minnesota, USA - S1T2_Fc - Sphagnum magellanicum MG | ecosystem: Host-associated > Plants > Peat moss > Unclassified...
CCGATATCGAGGTGAAGGCCCGGCTGGGCCTGTATCCCGATGCGGAAGGGCCTGACCGGGCGCGCCAGGAGCGAGCGCGCGAGCGCGCGAAGCTGGTGGCTGCACTATGCCGGGAAGGCCTGATCGCTGAAGGCGCCGTGATGGATGTTGCGCACCTGATCCGAGCCGCGCACGCGTATCTTGCGCGCAGCCGATGCGCCCTCGCAATCGTGCAAATCGACGATATTACCGACGAGGCCGATCAGGTGAACGTGCCTGCCACGTCGGAGGAGCATCCGAATTGGCGCCGGCGGCTATCGCTTACCCTGGAAGACATCGCGGTGCATCCGCGGCTGGACGCGATCGCGCGGATATTTGCGTCCGAGCGCGGCCAGAACACACCGGGCAGTTCGCCCGCTCCAGAAATTTTTCGCGTGCCCTTGCAACACGACATGTTTTAGCATTGAACGGCGGGGCGCAACCAGGGCGGCGAGCTTGCGTTGACGGCGCGCGACCGCTACTGCTACCGCGCCACCGACGTGACGATTCTCCAAGGAGGGTCCCGATGCATCGCGAGCCGGATGGATCATCGAGCAGTAGAACTGAGTTCGCCAATGTTCGCGGTTTGAGCGCACATGCGAGGCGCGTGGCAGCCGTGGCGGTGCCGTTTCTTGTCGCGGCGTGTCAGCCCGCTGTGCTCGCGCCGCGGGGCGACATCGGGCTGGCGGATGAGACGATCCTGCTCGATTCACTGGCCATCATGCTCGCCATCGTCATTCCGACGATCATTGCGATCTTTGCTTTTGCGTGGTGGTTTCGCGCGTCGAATACCAGGGCGCACCATTGGCCGGACTGGGCCTATTCAGGCCGGATCGAACTCATGGTGTGGTCGATCCCCCTTCTCACCATTCTGCTGTTGGGCGGGGTCGGCTGGATCGGTTCGCACCAGCTCGACCCGGCAATGAAGATCCCTTCCAAGACACCAACGCTCAACGTGCAGGGCGTGTCGCTTGATTGGAAGTGGCTGTTTATTTATCCGGACCAGCACATTGCCAGCGTCAACCAGCTTGTTATTCCGGTCGGCACCCCCGTCCATTTCTCCCTGACCTCAGCGAGCGTAATGAATGTGTTCTTTGTTCCGCAGCTCGGTAGCATGATTTACACAATGAACCACATGAGTACGCAATTGAACCTGGATGCGACGACGGCCGGGACGTACTACGGCCAATCGAGTCATTTCAGCGGCGATGGCTTCTCGGACATGCATTTCGGCGTGCGTGCACTGCCACCTGCACAATTCGCAGCTTGGGTGACCGCCACGCGCGGCAGCGGTGCCGCACTCGATGCCGGAAGCTATGCGGATCTGGCCAAGCAGAGCATGAATGTGCAGCCGTTCACCTACGGCGCGGCCGATCCGCTTCTGTATCAGCAAATCGTGAGCCAGCAATTACCGCCGGGGCCTGGGCCGGCCGCCGGCCGGCCGGACCGGACAGTGTCACCAAAGTCAGAGCGATAGCATGCTGGGAAAACTCACATGGTCGGCGATTCCGTTCGATCAACCAATTCCGCTGGTCTCGGCGGCCGTGGTTGGATTGGCGCTGTTCGGTATTCTCGTCTGGATCGTCGTCAAAGGGTGGTTGCCCTCTTTATGGGAGGACTGGATCACCAGCGTCGACCACAAGCATATCGGCATCATGTATTGCCTGCTGGCGATGGTGATGCTGCTGCGCGGCTTTATCGACGCCCTCATGATGCGATCGCAGCAGGCACTCGCGTTTCGATCGCCCGGCTATCTGCCGCCCGATCATTACGACCAGATTTTCTCCGCGCATGGCACGCTGATGATTTTCTTCGTTGCCATGCCGTTCGTCATTGGCCTGATGAACTTTGTCGTGCCGTTGCAGCTCGGGGTGAGGGATGTGGCCTTCCCCACGCTCAATTCTGTCGGCTTCTGGCTGACTGCAACAGGGGCGTTGCTGGTCAATCTGTCTCTGGTGATCGGCGAATTTGCCCGCACCGGATGGCTGCCTTATCCGCCGCTGTCTGAACTGACGTATTCGCCGGGGGTTGGCGTCGATTATTATTTGTGGGCGCTTGAGATTTCCGGCGTGGGAACCCTGTTGTCCGGTATCAATCTCGTCACGACCATTCTGAAACTCCACGCGCCAGGTATGACCTATTTGCGCATGCCGATGTTCTGCTGGACGGCCCTCGCGTCAAACCTGTTGATTGTTGCGGCCTTCCCGGTTCTGACCGCAACTTTGGCCATGCTGCTGTTGGACCGCTATCTCGGGTTCCATTTTTTCACCAACGCAGGCGGCGGCAACGTAATGATGTTCATGAACCTGATCTGGGCCTGGGGCCATCCGGAGGTTTATATTCTCATTTTGCCGGCGTTCGGTGTTTTTTCCGAAGTCGTCTCGACATTTTCCGGCAAGCCGTTGTTCGGCTACCGCTCGATGGTGATGGCGACGATGGCCATCTTCATTCTGGCATTCACAGTGTGGCTGCACCACTTCTTCACCATGGGCGCCGGCGGCGATGTGAATGCTGTCTTTGGCATTCTTTCGATGATCATCGCGGTGCCAACCGGCGTGAAAATCTTCAATTGGCTATTTACCATGTATGGCGGCCGGATTGTTTATGCGACACCCATGCTATGGTCGATCGGCTTCATGGTGACGTTTACCATCGGTGGCATGACGGGCGTTTTACTGGCTGTGCCGCCCGCGGATTTCATGTTGCATAACAGCTTGTTTCTCGTCGCGCATTTCCACAACGTCATCATTGGCGGCGTGCTGTTCGGCGCGTTCGCCGGCTACAATTTCTGGTTCCCGAAAGCATTCGGCTTCCGGTTGCATGAGGGGTTGGGTAAGGCCGCGTTCTGGTGTTGGCTCGTCGGCTTCTATGTTGCGTTCATGCCGCTTTACGTACTGGGTCTGGAAGGCATGACGCGGCGAATGCAGCATTACGATGTGCCTGCATGGCGCCCATGGCTGCTTGTCGCGGCCGCCGGGGCTGCGATCATTCTGACCGGCATTGTCCTGCAAATTGCACAACTCGCGGTCAGCATTCGCAGCCGCGAGTCGTTGCGCGATGTAACTGGCGACCCCTGGAATGGCCGTTCGCTGGAATGGGCGACACAGTCGCCACCACCTGCGTTCAATTTCGCGGTGCTGCCCAACATTCATGGCGAGGAAGCCTATTGGGGTATGAAGCAACGCGCGATACAGCAAGCCCGGCTCAGCGAGGAGCCTCAATATGTCGATATTGAAATGCCGCGGAACAGCCCGACTGGTTTTATTTGCGCCTTCTTTGCGGCTTTCATGGGTTTCGCGCTGATCTGGCACATCTGGTGGATGGTGGCTGTGGCGGCGGTGGGGGCCTATGCGACGTTTGTCGTTTTTGCCTGGCGGGATAGAGACGAATACATCATTCCGGCCGCCGAGGTTGCGCGCCAGGACCGGGTAAACCGGCGCACCCGCAGTGATGCCATTGCGCGCATGCAGGTAGCACCTTGAGCGCTGCCCAAGGAACGGCCCAAGGAACAGCCCAAGGAACAGCTCAGGGAACGGGGGGCCAGGGCGACCCCTATCGGCTGGGACACGACCCGGCATCGCGCGAACGCCAGCACACGGCGGGGCACGGTGAAAAAAGCCTGGCGTCGAAACGGATTATCGTGGGGTATGGTTTCTGGATATTCCTGCTCAGCGACATCGTCATGTTTTCTGCCTTCTTCGCGACATACGCGGTGCTGGTGGACAACACGGCCGGGGGCCCAGGCGGCCGCCAATTGTTCGACCTGAAAAATGTCGGGCTCGAAACAGCTTGCCTGCTGCTCTCGAGCTTCACTTGCGGCATAGCCAGCATCGGCGCGCAACAACATCGCGGTTCCTGGTTCTACGGCGCGATGACCGTAACCTTTTTGTTCGGCGCGACATTTCTTGGTTTGGAAATCCACGAATTCGCGGGTCTCGTTGCACAAAACGCAGGGCCGACCCGCAGCGCGTTCCTCTCGGCCTTCTTCACGCTTGTCGGATGCCATGGGCTGCATGTGACCGTTGGTTTGCTATGGCTATTGACGATGTTGGCCCAGGTTTACGCCAAGGGATACCGGCCTGACATCCTACGGCGCATGCTATGCTTCAGCCTGTTCTGGCATGCCTTGGATATTATCTGGGTAGGTTTGTTCACCGTAGTGTACTTGATGGGAGCAGCGTCATGAGTGAAAGCGAGGCCGGCAGGGATATGCAGATCCTGGACACCGCGCCTGGCGATGAACCGCTTGGTGACGCGGAACATGCCGAAGGTTTGACGGGCTACATTGTTGGGCTCGCTCTGGCTACGCTGCTCACCTGCGTTTCGTTTTTCATTGCCCAAACCACCTTGGTCTGGACGCCCTCCATTCCCGTGGCGCTGACCGTGCTCGCGGTAGCGCAGATGGGCGTTCACCTGGTATTCTTCCTGCACATCACTGCCGGTCCGGATAGCGTCAACAATGTGATGGCGCTAGCGTTCGGTGTGCTGATCGTATTCCTGATCATGGCCGGCTCGCTCTGGATCATGTCGCATTTGAACCACAACATGATGCCGATGTAATCGAAGAGGGCAAAAGTCTTTTGGTTCTTTCTTTCAAAAAAGAACTGCTCCCTTCCTTACTTCAACCGCTTAATCGCCGCCGCCAACGGCCGTTCACTATCAAAATAATCCGCCCACGCGGTCATCTTCTCAACCAGCGCCGGCACCGTCCGCACCGTATATTTCGCCGGCTCCAAGCCCTTCTTCACCTGGCTCCATGTCACCGGCATTGAAACGGGGGCACCAGGCCGCCCGCGCGGAGAAAGGGGTGACACCGCCGTCGCCATGCGGTCGTTGCGGAGATAATCTAGGAAGATGCGGCCGGTACGCTGCTTCTTGGCCATGCTGATCAAGAAGCGCTCGGGCGCCTCGGCCTCCATCGCCCGGCAGAATTCACGCGCGAAGGCTTTTGCCGTTGGCCAACCGATCCCCTCAGCGGCGACCGGTGTCACCACATGCAGGCCTTTGCCGCCGGTGGTCTTGCAAAAGCTGATGAGCCCCAGATCCTGCAACCTGTCCCGCACATCACGCGCCGCCGCAATAACGTCATTGAAATCCACGTCGGGCGCCGGATCGAGATCGAACACCAGGCGGCCTGGCTGCTCCGGCTTGAACGGCTCGCAGTTCCACGGGTGCAACTCGACCGCCCCAATTTGCGCCGCGGCAATGAGGGTTTCGATACGGTCCAGTTGAAGGTATGGTTTGTGATCGCCGAACACCTGCACCTCAGTAAATAGCGACGAATATCCGCGCGACGCGTGGCGCTGAAAGAACCGTTCGCCGTCAATGCCGTCGGGCATGCGAATAATCGAGCAGGGCCGGCCCTTGATGTGCCGGATGAGCCATGCGCCAACCGACTCGTAATAGCGCGCGAGATCAAGTTTCGTGACGGGGTCACCATCGTTGGCGTCGGGCCACAGCGCCTTGTCGGCGTGCGAGATGGTGACAGCCATGATGGGCACCGAGCCACGCGGCGAAACGGTACGAACGCTCACCGGCGCCGGCGGGGTAAGCGCCGTGGTATCCGCCGGCGCCGGTATTTCGGCCTCCACCTCGCGCGCCGGTTTGTCTTCGCGTAGGCCCTTGAAGGCGGCTTGCCGAATCGCGCCATCGCCGGTGAAGCCGGCATATTCAATTTCCGCCACGAGTTCCGGCCGCACCCAATGCACCCCGGCCGACCTTTTCGGAGCGCCCTTGCCACCGAACGGGCTTTTGTCCGTCTCCAACGCGCGCAGTTTCGGCATCAGCCGATCGACGGTGCCACGTGCGAACCCGGTGCCGATCCGGCCGACATGCACGAGTTCGCCGTCGCGATTGATGCCGGCGATCAGTGACCGGAAGGCGTCACCCGTGGTTGTCCAGCCGCCGATTACCACTTCATGGCCCTGCCGGCATTTTGATTTCGCCCAGGCCTCGCCACGCCCCGATTGATAAGGCGCATCCAGCTTCTTGGAGACAATGCCTTCCAGATGCATCCGGCAAGCCGACTGCAATACCGCGTCGCCCGCGGTAACGAAATGATCAACGTAACGTATATTCGGGGAAAGACCATCCACCAGCTTCTGCAGGCGCGCCTTGCGATCCGACAGCTTCAACGGCCGCACATCTTCGGCGCCGGAGAACAGCAGGTCGAACACGAAGAAAATCAGATCGTTGGTCTTGCCGTCGGATATGGCGGCTTGCAGGGCGGCAAAATCCGGTGCGCCGGTGTGGTCGAGTGCGACGACCTCGCCGTCGATGATGCCTTCCGGCAATGCGGTGCCGGCTTTGACAATGGCGGCGAACTTGGCAGACCAATCGAGACCCTTGCGCGTAAGCAACGTCGCCGTTCCGCCTTCGGTGCGCAACTGCATCCTGTAGCCGTCGAATTTTATTTCATGACCCCAGCCGCTGCCGCCGGGCGGTTTTTCGACCGACCTGCACAGTTGCGGCTCGATAAAAGCCGGCATGGCAGTGGCTTTCGTACGCGGCTTGGTGGCTCGTTTGGTGATTTTTGGCGAGGCCGCCGCGGTGGAATGGGCGTTCTTGCGGCTCTGCCAGACAGCGTCAGCCTCGGTTGACGACGCGGTCATGAAGGGTGTCGCGGGCTGGCCGCGTCCGGCGGCAATCTGCGCCATGCTGCGGCCGGAGGCGATCGAACGGTCCTCGGCGGCGAGCGCATCGCCATCGCTTTCAACCGCGGCCTCGTCACGGTGCTTGATCAGCAGCCAGTTATTGCGCTTGGATTTGGCGTCGGCGCGCAGGCGAACCAGCACCCAACCGCCATGCATCCGTTGGCCTTCCATGACGAATTTGAGCTCGCCCTTGTCGAGCGCGCGGCTTACATCCTCGAACCCGCGTTCCGGCGCCCAGTAGCCGCGGTCCCACAATTGCACGGTGCCGCCGCCATACTGGCCTTTTGGGATAGTGCCCTCGAAATCGCCGTATTCGAGCGGATGGTCCTCCACCTCCACGGCCAGGCGGCGGTCGTGCGGGTCGAGCGACGGGCCACGGGTGACCGCCCATGACTTGAACACGCCGTCATGTTCCAGGCGCAGATCGAAATGCAGGCGGGTGGCGGCGTGTTTCTGGATGACGAAGCGCGCGCGGGGGGACGCCACCACGCGGGCCTGGTCGCCCGAGGGCTCCGCCGTCTGCTCGAAATCGCGCATCTGCTGGTACAGGGCCAGTTTCGTCGCGGCCATGTGATGTGCTCCGACTCGATCAACGATGGTTGAACGTTTGGCGGGCCAAGTCGATCCGGCCGCACGGCCGGGAGGAGTTCAGGTATGGACGATTTTGTAGCAGAAGGCCGTCTTTTTCGCGTCCGCACGGCGCATTCGGACGATCATCATGGGCATATTCTGTCCGGTACCAACTTCGAGGCGGCGGCGGTCGCGTATTTGGAGGCACGCCCGGTTGTCGCCGGGGACGAAGGCGAGATCAGGGTGATTGTGCATGATCTCGACAGCGGCTACGAGCACTGCTTCCGCATCGATCTGCGGACGGGCGAGACCGCGGGTTGCGGGTGAGAAAAAGAAGTAGTTCTTTTTTTCAAAAAAGAGCTACTTCCTTCCTTGTTACGCCGCCTGCGCCAGGCGCCCGCCGATAACAAGCCCATCGGCGCCGGCCGTAACGTGCACGGTTTCGCCGTCCTGGATCGCACCTTCCAGCAACAAGGTTGCCAGCGGGTTCTGCAGGCTGCGCTGAATGACGCGCTTTAGCGGACGCGCGCCATAGATCGGATCGTACCCGGCATGGGCCAGCCAGTCCAGCGCACTCTGGTCAAGTTCCAGCACGATGTTGCGGTCCCGCAGCAACGCATCCAGCCTATGTAGCTGGATTGTTACGATTGTCGCCATTTCGCGCCGTTGCAGGCGGCGGAACAGGATGACCTCGTCCAGCCGGTTGAGGAACTCGGGCCGGAAATGATCGCGCACAATACGCATCACCTGCGCCTGCACCAGGGCGGTCTCCTCGCCGTCCGGCTGCGACGCCAATATGTCGCTGCCGAGGTTTGATGTCAGAACGATGATGGTGTTGCGGAAGTCTACGGTCCGCCCCTGGCCGTCCGTCAGCCGCCCGTCATCCAGCACCTGCAGCAGAACGTTGAAGATATCTTCGTGGGCTTTCTCCACCTCGTCGAACAGAATGACCTGATAGGGCCGCCGGCGTACGGCTTCTGTCAGCACGCCACCTTCCTCGTAGCCGACATAGCCCGGCGGTGCGCCAATCAGGCGGGCCACAGCGTGTTTTTCCATGAACTCGCTCATATCGATGCGCACCATGGCGCGTTCGTCATCGAACAGGAACGATGCCAGCGCCTTCGTGAGTTCCGTCTTGCCGACGCCGGTAGGGCCGAGGAACAGGAAACTGCCGATCGGGCGGTTCGGATCCTGCAGGCCGGCGCGCGCGCGGCGTACCGCATTGGCGACGGCGCGCAGCGCATCTTCCTGGCCGACCACGCGCTTGCGAAGTTCGTCCTCCATGCGCAACAGCTTGGCGCGCTCGCCTTCCAGCATCCGCTCCATCGGCACGCCGGTCCAGCGGCTCACCACGGCGGCAATTTGCTCGGCGTCAACAGCCTCGTTCACCAGGCGGCCGCCGGATTGCGTGCTGTCGATCTGCTGCTGCAAGCCCGGAATGACACCGTAGAGCAATTCTGAGGCGCGCTGCAGGTCGCCGCGGCGCTGCGCCACTTCCATTTCGCTCTTGGCCTGGTCCAGCTTTTCCTTGAGTTTCTGCGCGTCGGCAACCTGTTCGGTTTCCGCCTTCCAGGCCGCGGTCATAGCGTTGGATTTTTCTTCCAGCTCCGCCAATTCCCGCTGCAGCTTCTCCAACCGGTCGCGCGACGCGGGATCGCTTTCGCGTTTCAGCGCCTCGCGTTCGATCTTCAGTTGGATCAACCGCCGGTCGAGTTCGTCCAGTTCCTCCGGTTTGCTGTCTACCTGCATGCGCAAGCGGCTCGAAGCCTCATCCATCAGATCGATGGCCTTGTCGGGCAGGAAGCGATCGGTGATGTAGCGGTTCGACAGCGTGGCGGCGGCGACCAACGCATTGTCGGCAATGCGCACGCCGTGATGCAGCTCGTATTTTTCCTTGATGCCGCGCAGGATGCTGATGGTATCCTCCACAGTCGGCTCGCCGACAAAAATCGCCTGGAAACGGCGGGCCAGTGCCGGGTCCTTTTCCACATGCTTGCGATATTCATCCAAGGTGGTGGCACCGATACAATGCAGCGCGCCGCGGGCCAATTCAGGCTTCAGCAGGTTGCTGGCATCCATCGCGCCGTCGGAACGTCCGGCGCCGACGAGCTGGTGCATCTCGTCGATGAACAGGATCACCTGCCCTTCGGCCGATTCAATTTCCTTCAGCACGCCCTTGAGGCGTTCCTCGAACTCGCCGCGATATTTCGATCCCGCAACCAGCGCGCCGAGGTCGAGCGCCAGCACGCGCTTGTTCTTCAGCGCTTCGGGCACGTCGCCGCGCACGATGCGCAGCGCCAGCCCGTCCACAATGGCGGTCTTGCCGACGCCCGGTTCGCCGATCAAAACGGGATTGTTCTTGGTGCGGCGGGCCAGAACCTGAATGGTGCGGCGGATTTCCTCATCACGGCCTATCACCGGATCGAGCTTTTGCGCACGCGCCAGTTCGGTAATATCGCGTGCGTACTTCTTGAGCGCGTCGAAATTGGCCTCCGCGTTGGGGCTGGTGACCTTGCGGCCGCGGCGGATGTTCTCCACCGCCTTCTCCAGCGCCGCAGGTTGCGCGCGCGCGCTGCGCAGGGCGCGGCCGGCCGGCGTGTCGCTGGCCGCGATCGCCACCAGAAGGCGGTCCTGCGCGGTGTATTCGTCGCCGGCTTTTTGCGCCGCCTGCTGCGCGGCATCAAGCACGCGCACCAGTTCGGGCGTGATTTGCGGTTGGCCGCCGCCGCCGCCTTGCACTTTCGGTATTTTGGCGAGTTCGGCGTCCACCGCGGCGCGCGCGGCTTGCGGGTCGCCACCGGCGGTGCGGATCAGTCCGCTGGCCGCACCTTCCTCGTCATCGAGCATGGCCTTGAGAAAGTGTTCGGGCGTCACGCGCTGATGATATTCGCGAATCGCGATGGTGCCGGCCGCTTGCAAAAAACCCTTGGCGCGATCGGTAAATTTGTCCAGATCCATAGCTGTCCCCTTCAGGCGACATGACCATTATGGCGTCCCTAGCGAGGCAACGCCTGGGTCATTCGGGAGGGAATGTAGGCACTGGATAGCTGCTGCTCAAGGTAAGGCAGGACGTTCTTTTCTGGCGAAGAGAACCAAAAGACTTCTGCTAGTGCGCTGCGCAGCGTGCATTCGTCCTAAGCGCCGATCGGCTCAACGTAAACCTTTTGGCTGTTTTCTTCAGAAAAGAACTGCTTCCCTGCTGACGAGTGGGCCGGGGCGTCTGCCCCGGCCCACAATCGTATCAATTCACCACACCAAACGACGGCGCCCCAAGTCCCGGGCAACTACAGCCGTCGCCAATCGGCGTCTTGGCCGGCGCGGCGCAGCTATAAACCCCGGCATGGCAGATGGCGCCGTAGGTTACCGGCCCCACGCTGCTTTGCTTTTGCGGGACCGGGGTGGCCGCCGGGGGCGGATAATAATAAGCGGGCGGTGGCGCGTAATACGGGTAGTATGGGTATGGATAGTACGGATACGGGTACACCGGGGGCGCCACCACAACGGGCGGCACGCCGACCCAAACGCCGCCGCGCCACCAGGCGGCGGCGGGTGTGGCTGTCATGATTGCGGCGCCAGCGGCCAAAACAGGCAGCGAAAGCGCGCGCAAGCGCATCATCGCTCGGTCCATAATCGAAACTCTCCCCTCGCTGCGGCGCCAACTGCGCCGGGTTAACGACAACCACATGTAAATCGGCAACGAGGTGCGCAAGACCCCAGCCGGTTACGGAGTGTTGCCGTTTGGATCAGACAAGTTGGGATCGACATAGGTGAACAGGCTGGCATTGAAATCGCCGCCGAACTGCACGTCGGCCAGCCTTATCTGTGTCTCGCGACCCTCGGCGTCCACGACGCTCCAACCCACCAGCGCCAACGGCTGGCTGTTCAGCACCAGCGTGAGGCTGCCGTCGCCGGGCGAGGCGGTTTTTATGGCCGTAATCAGAAACTGACCCGGCGGGCGCTCAAAGTCGGTCACCGTCACGTCGCTCGAGAGGGTGAACGGGTCGCGCAACAGCAGGCCGAGCGGAGTCTGCCCGATCGGTATGTTCGTGGTTTGATCGAGCTTGTTGTCGCGAAACACCACGGTGCCGTGGCCGGCGACCAGCAGCAGCGGGCTAGGCTTGTCGTATTCGAAACGCATGCGCCCGGGCCGGTCGAGCCACGCGGTGCCGGTGCTGGTGCGGCCGTCGGGCGCAATTTGCAGGAAGCGCGCCTTCAGGGTTTTCAGGCCATTCAAGTAAGCTTCGATCTGGTGCAGCGAGGCCGAATCGGCATCGCTCAACACGGCCGCGTGCGGCCCGGTAAACGAAGGTTGGGCGAAAGCGGGGGGCGCGAGCGGCGCGACGGCAAGGATGGCGAGCGCAAGGACCAGGGCGGGAAACAGTCGTTTCATGTTACCCATGTGGCACCGCGGACCCGCCGGCAAAAGCGGGCAAGGAAGGCGTGTCGGAGGTTTAATGCCGCCGGGTTGCGGTCCGCAATGTTATATTATAACAGTACTCGCGCGGGTGCCAACGTGGCGGCCTCGGCGGCAGGGGGGAATCCGGATGCGGCGGTACGGCATGGCGGCGCTGCCCGTTTGCTTGCTGGCGGGTGTCGCGTTGGCGGCCGCACCCTTGGAAACCGAAACGGTGGTGGTGAAGGCCAAGCGCCTCAATACCGCACGCAATCGCATTCAGCCGAGCCTGGGCGCGACCATCACCCGTTTTGACGCCAAAACCCTGGCGGCGGTCGCACAGGGCAGCAACGCCGGGCTCAACCAAGTGCTGCTGCGGGCGCCGGGGGTGGCAGAGGACAGTTTCGGGCAGATCCACGTGCGCGGCGACCATAACGATGTGCAATACCGGCTGGATGGTGTCGAGTTGCCCGAGGGGCTCTCGGTTTTTTCGCAGGCGTTGCAAACCCGGTTTGCCCATTCTGTGGATTTCATCACCGGCGCCCTGCCGGCGCAGTATGGGCAGTTGCAGGCGGCGGTGATCGACATTACCACGCGCACCGGCAGCACCGATCCCGGCGGCGAGATTTCGGTGTACGGCGGGTCGCGCGACTATTTCAATCCCAGTTTTTCCTATGGCGGCCAGGCCGGCGCTTGGGATTATTTTGTCACCGGCGATTTTCTGCAAACGCGGCTTGGCATTGAAAACCCGACGCCGAAATTCAATGCGGAGCACGATCTCAGCAACCAGTATCATGGGCTGACGCATATCGATTATATTCCGGATGCGGATACGCGGGTGAGCCTCATCGCCGGCGTCTCGAGCGCGCAGTTCCAAATACCGAACAATCCGGGGCAGGTGCCACCATTCGGCTATAATGATGGTGGGATCACGCAATATGATAGCGCGGACCTGACCGAACATCAGAGGGAAATTACCGATTTCGGCATTCTCACGCTGCAGAAGCAGTTGGGCGACATCGATATCCAATCCTCGCTGTTCACACGCTACACCAGCCTGTATTTCAGCCCCGATCCGCTTGGCGATCTGCTGTTCCTGGGCATCGCACAGCGGGCGGCACGCAGCGTGTGGTCGAACGGCACCCAGACGGATTTGAGCTGGAGCATCAATGATGCGCACACTTTACGGGCCGGGCTTCAGGCGACCGAGGAACGAACGGTTTACAACACCAACTCCGCGGTATTCCCGCTCAACGAGTTGGGTCAGCAGACCGGCGACGAACCGATCGAAATCGCCTCGGGCGGCGGCCATAGCGGATCGGTCGGCGGCCTGTATGTGCAGGACGAATGGACGCTGCAAAAGGGGCTGACCCTCAATTACGGCGCTCGTTTCGATTGGGTAGATGAATACGCGCACCAGAATCAGATATCACCGCGGGTGAACCTGGTGTGGCAGGCGCGGCCCGGCACCACGCTGCATATCGGCTACTCGCATTATTTCACGCCGCCGCCGTTCGAGCTGGTGTCCGGCGCCAACCTGGCGCAGTTCTTCGGCACCTCCGCGGCGCCGCAAGTGAAGACCGACAGTTCGGTGCTGCCGGAGCACGATAATTATTTCGACGCCGGCATTCAACAGAACCTGCTGCCTGGCTGGCGCGTGGGGCTCGACGCGTATTTCAAGCAGGCGCGCGACCTGATCGATGAGGGGCAGTTTGGCGCGCCCGTCATCCTCTCCGCGTTCAACTACCAGAAGGGCCAGGTGGGCGGCATCGAGGCCTCCACCAGCTACGACCGCGGGCCTTGGTCGCTGTATGCCAACGTTGCCAATTCGCGCGCGGTGGGCAAGAACATCGTCTCGGCGCAGTTCAATTTTGGTGCCGCCGAACTGGCCTATATCAGCGACCATTACATATACTTGGATCATAACGAAACCTGGGCCGGGTCGGGCGGCGCGGCCTATTCGGCGTTCACCGGCACGTCGTGCCCGGCGCGGTTTTCAGCCGACATGGTCGTGGGAAGTGGCCTGCGGGCCGACGGCACGGTGCCGAACGGCATCGCGCTGCCGGGCTATTACGTGATCAACCTGTCGGCGACGGATCAACTGAAGAATTTTTCGTTTCGCGGTGTGGGATTGCGGCTCGATGTGCTGAACCTGCTCGACCGGCGCTACGAGATTCGTAACGGCACTGGGGTTGGCGTTGGCGCGCCGCAGTTTGGGCTGCGGCGGACGATATTGGCGGGGATTACGCAGAGGTTTTAGGAAGGACGTATTTCTTTCTTGAAAAATAGAAACAAAGACCTTTTTCTTGCTAAAGATCGGCCGCTTCACACGCATGCGGTGCAGGAAATCCCCGCCTGGTACTGAATTCCGAGGGGCGCCAATTAACAGGCCGGCCAACCGGTCTGGTTGGAGTATGGCGAGGCAATGACACAGTGCCGCGGCTCAGGAGGAATAAGCGGCGGCGGCAGCTTCGTATCAACCGGCGTGAGGCGCCGCCGCGCGGCCTCGTTCCAGATGTCGTGCGTCGCCTTGACGGGATCGCAGCCGCCACCGTCCCAGAAGCCGGATTGCGTGCCGTCGGTTCGTATTTCGGTCGCAATATTGTGCGATACCGTGACCGGACCGCAGGCCACACCTTGATACTGCGACCAGACGTAGAGCGCCGTGTTGCCCGCGCCCTGGACCGGAGTGCGGTTAATGATCCAATTCCCGTGCACCCGTTGGGTGGTGCCACTGGCGATGCCGATGCCGCAGCCGCCGGTGTCCACCAGCCGGTTGCCGACGAATACAGCGTTGTTGGCGCCATCGTCGGCGATCAGGCCGCACCCGGATGGGCTGTGGCCGCCAGTAATGTAATTGCCCAGCGCGGCATAGACCGAGCCCACGCCAAAGTTGATCGAATCTTCCTGGTCGTCGGGATACAAATACCTTTTGACGTCGGCGCTGCTCAATGTGTAATTATTACGTACCAGCGCATTGCCGGAATTCCAGATCTGAACGTTCTGACCGCGCGGGAACGGGCCCCGCGGATTGAGCAGGAAATTGCCGGTGACCATGATGCCGGTGACGTCTTGCGGCGCTTCGACATTGGATTCGCTGTAGGCGATGACATTGCCCTGAACCACGATCCGCCAGGAACTCTGCGCCAGAACGCCGTCATTATGGTCGCAGCACCCCTGGCTCAGCGTTTCCGGATGAATGTAGCTGTCGAAAATGCGCACGTTGCTGCTGCCACCAATGTTGACGCCGTTGCCGCCGCAGGGGCCGATCTGCGACTGCGCGATGGTAATATCGGCGGAGTTCGTAATGACAACGCAGTCGCCGGAACCGGTGGCGATGTTCAGGCCCCGGTAGGTGCGGTGCTGCTGATTCTGAATGACCAGTTGACCACCGGTGTTGGACCTGGCGGCCGCAGGGGAAATCATGGCCACCATGAGGCAGGACATTGCCGAAATCGCCCGGTGACCACGCGTCATGCTGCTTCTGCCGTCTGGAGAGGCCCCAGTTTAAGGCCGGCACTGCGCCAGGAGAAGGAAGAATGCTGTTTTCTGAAAAAAAGAAACCATGTTGAGCCTTGCGGCGCTTAGGAAGGAAAGCATGGCGTAGCGCATCAAGCTTTCTGTTTTCCTAAGCGCTGTTAGCGCTCAACATAATTCTCTTTTGTTCAAGAGAAAAATGCTTTCTTCCTACCCCTTTCTATGCCGCGCCACCACTTTCGCCAGCGGCCGATGCGCCCCCGCCAGGTCCGCCGCTGCCGCCAGTCGTGGTGCATGTGAATCGAACCAGGCCCGGCCCGGACGCCAGGCTAGCATCGCCACCAGGTATATATCGAGCGCGCACATTTCGGCGCCGCGCGCGAATGGTCCCTCGCCGAAACTCCTGTCCCACCCTAGGAACAACGCCTCGCGATGGGCATCCGTGCGTTGCCGCAACCGCTCTGCCGCATCGCCCGGCGCCGTCCATCGCACCGGGTCGTCACCATAGGTGAAGGTGGGATAGATCGCCGCCACCAGCCAGATGAGTCGGTTCAGCACCGCGGTTCGATCCGCCGCACCTGTCGGCGGCAGCAATCCCGCCGCCGGCACCAGGTCGTTGAGGTAGAGCAGGATCGCCGCACTCTCCGTCATTATCGTGCCGTCATCCAGCACCAAGGTCGGCACCTGCCCCAACGGGTTGAGCGACATCAAACGCGTCCGGTCCGGTCCCTCCTTCAGGTAGGGAATGTCGGTGACGGTATGCGGCACGCCGATGAGCGCCAGCGCCATTTCCACGATTATGGATCCGCAGTCCAGCGATCCAATCAGTTCCATGTTCCCTCCCAAGGCCAAACCCGGGCAGCCGCTTTTTTCTAAGCGTTGCGTGTAGGAAGCGGAAGGTTCCAAAAAACATTGGTTTCGATGCAAACTCCTAACCTTGCGGAATCGGCACGGCGCAGAGAAAAAGTCTTCTGGTTCTTTTCTTCAGAAAAGAACTGCTCCTTCCTACTTTGCCAACGCCGCTGCCACCCGCCGCGCAAACGCCGCCGCGTCGCGCGGCGGTTCGCCATCCTGCACGCGCGCGAGGTCGAAGAGCGTTTCGGCGGCTTCGGTAATGTCCTGGCCGCCGGCTTGTTGTTGCGCCAACGCACGGATGAGCGGGTGGTAGGGGTTGATGTCGAGGATCGGCGGCATGGCGGGCATGTCGCGGCCGCTGCGGCGCATCAGCCGTTGCAGTTGCAGGTCGGGACCCTTGGTGGGGGCGGAGAGCACGGCGGGGCTGCCGGTGAGGCGGTCGGTCGGGCGGACGTCGTCCACCGCATCGCCCAGCGCGGATTTCAGCGCCGGGATGAGTTTGGTGACGTCCGCGGCCTCGCCTTCCGGGGCGGGTGACGGCAGGCGGGAGAGGTCCGCGGCGCCCTGCGTGACGCTGCGTAACGGTTTTTCGTCGATCTTGTCCATGCGCTCGGGCCAGAAGGCGTCCACCGGGTCGGTGAACAGCAGCACTTCCACGCCGCGGGCAGCAAACCCCTCGAGTTGCGGCGAGGCGGACAGAACCCGGGCGTCGTCGCCGGCGAGATAGTAGATGGCTTCCTGATTGGGCTTCATGCGGCTGACGTAATCGGCGATCGACGTCCAGCCTTCCTGCCCCACCTCGACGGAAGTGGTCTTGAAGCGCAACAACTCGGTGAGCGTGGGCCGGTGTTCGGTGTCGCCCCAGATGCCTTCCTTGACGATGGCGCCAAAATTTTCCCAGAATTTGATGTAGCTTTCGCTGTCCTTGGCGCGGGTTTTCAGTTCGGTCAGGACACGGTTGGTCAATGCGCGGCGGATGCGGGCGAGCACCGGGGTCGCCTGCAACATTTCGCGGCTGACATTCAGCGGCAAATCCTCGGTGTCCACCACGCCCTGAATGAAACGAAGCCATTCCGGCAGCAGCTTGGCGTCGGCGGTGATGAACATGCGTCGCACGTGCAGGCGAACGTGGGATTCGCGGTCGCCGTCGAACAGGTCGAACGGCCGGCTGCCGGGAATGAACAGCAGCGCGTAGAACTCCATCTGGCCTTCGGCGCGCCAGTGCAGTGTCGCCCAGGGCTCGTCGAAGCCGTGGCTGACGTGGCGATAGAGTTCGGTGTAGGATTTCTCCTCGATGTCCGCTTTCGGCTTGCGCCACAGCGCGGTGCCTTCGTTGGCCGGAACGTCCTTGCCGTCGCGGCTGATGGTGACCGGCAGCGTGATGTGGTCGGCCCATTTGCGGATGATCGTTTCGAGGCGGTAGGCGTCGAGATATTCTTCCGCGTCCGATTTGAGGTGCAGGGTAATGGTGGTGCCTGGGCGCGCGCGCTCGCCGCGGGCCAGCGTGTATTCGCCGGCGCCTTCGCTGGCCCAGGTCCAGGCCTGCTCGCTGTCGGCGCGGCGGGAAGTGACCTCGACCCGGTCGGCGACCATGAAAGCCGAGTAGAAGCCGACGCCGAACTGGCCGATCAGCGCGGGCCGTTCATCGGGCTTGGCGCCTTCGAGCGAGGCGGTGAAAGCGCGGGTGCCGCTGCGCGCGATGGTGCCGAGATTCTGCGCGAGCTCATCGCGGCTCATGCCGATGCCGTCATCCTCGATGATAAGGCTGCGGGCCGGGCGATCGGGCTCGACACGGATCTTCGCGTCGGTGGGCGCGCTGATGGCGGGGTTGGTGAGCGATTCGAAGCGCCGGCGATCGGTCGCGTCGGCCGCGTTGGCGACCAACTCGCGCAGGAAGATTTCGCGCTCGGAGTAAAGCGAATGTACAACCAGGTCGAGCAGGCGCCCAACTTCGGCGCCGAAACTGTGACGCTCAAGGGGAGGCGACGTCTCGGTAGCGGACATGGTGGCTCCACAAAATGTTTGAGATAGCCGCGATATTTGGTGCGGCGCGCGGCGAATCAACACCCGCGGGTTGGTGACGGCGCATGCCGGTGGTGTGTGGCTTGCTGGCCGTACGATCGACTTTATCCTTCGCGGCAGGGCGTGAGGCTGCTACTGGCTATTGCGCGCACAGGTTGAAAGACTGCTTCCACGTGCGTTAGGCTGCATGACGGGGGGTCGATGCACGGAGTTTATGGGCTGCTCCTGGCCCTGACGGCCCTCGGCGCCGCGCAGGCTGTGGCTGGGCTGTTATTGGTTCTGGCGTTCGCCGCGCGGGTGCGCCCGGCCGAGGGTCCGATAACGCGCGGTCTGATGAAGCCAGGTCAGATGCCGCCGGTCTCAATCCTCAAGCCGGTGTGCGGCGATGAGCCGTTGCTTGAGCAGGCGATTACGTCGTTCTGCCTACAGGATTATCCTCGCTATCAGCTGATTATCGGCGCGCAGCACCCGCGTGATCCGGCGCTGGCGGTGGCGCGCCGGGTGCGGGCGCGGTTTCCTGCCTGCGATATCGCCATCGTGGTGGACCCGCGGCTGCACGGCGCCAATCGCAAGATCGGCAACCTGATGAACATGCTGCCCTGCGCCAAACACGATGTGCTGGTGATCGCCGACAGCGACCTGCATGTGCGCCCGGACTACCTGGCGCAGGTGGTGGCGACGCTGGAGCAGCACGGTACCGGCCTGGTGACGACGATCGGCGCCGGCGAGCCAGCCGCGGAGGGGGTCGCCGCGCAACTCGGGGCGATCCATTTGTCGCACATGTTCCTGCCCAGCGCGCTGATTGCGGTGGCGGTCGGGCGGCAGGATTGCCTCGGCGGCACCATGGCACTCCGGCGCGACACACTGACCCGCGTCGGCGGACTGCGCGCGCTGGTCGATCACCTGGCGGACGACAACGTCCTCGGCGCCCTGGTGCGGCAGGCGGGCCTGGCGGTGCGGATCGCGCCGACACTGCCGGTGGTCACGGTGCAGGAACGAACGCTCGGCGCGCTGTGGCTGCATGAACAGCGCTGGTCACGCACCATCCGCGTGCTGGCGCCGGTCGCACATGCCGGTACGGTGGTGCAATATCCGCTATTCTGGGCGCTGCTGTGGGTGCTGCTGTCGGGCGGGTCGCTGGCGGCCATTCTGTGCTTTGCGTGCATGTGGACATTGCGGGCAGCCTTGTCGCGCGGCATCGACGCGGCACTGCGACCGTTACGCAGCCGGCCAGCACCGCCCGTGCCGCTCTGGCTGCTGCCATTGCGCGACGTGCTGTCAGTGGCGCAAATCGTGGCAAGCTTCTGGGACGACGTCGTCGTATGGCGCGGACAGACCCTGCATGCTGACACCGGAACAAATCGTCCATTCACCGACATGGTACTGGTCGAAGACGAGACGCTGGCTGCGTGAAGGAAGCAAGCCGGGGCTCTGCCCCTCGACGCCGTCGTGCGCAGCACGCATTGGCGTGACGGGGACAAGTCCCCAGACCCTTAGCCGGGGTCCAGGGGGCAGAGCCCCCCGGCCTGCTTCCCCCGCTCAGGCGCCGAGGGCGGCGCCGGTGACGGGTTCGACCCATACCATGTGATCTTCGACCGATTTGACGCCGGGCGTGTTTTCCGCGGCGACGCGGAGCGCGGGGCGGAGGGCTTCGTTGAATAGCACACCTTCGAGGGTCACAACGCCGCTGTGGACGTCCACGCTGACGTTGTGCGCATTGGCCCATTTCGTATGCGCCAGTTCCAGGCACACCGCGTCGTGAATGACCGTGTCGCTGGCGATGGCGATGGGGGACGCGGCGAGCTTGGTCACCAGCAGGCGGACGAGGTCGGCGCGGCTGACGACACCGACCATGGTTTCGCCGCGCATGATCGGCACGCGCTTGATGTTCCGGCGCTCCATCAGCTTCACCACGTCGGCGAGCGAGGCATCCTCGGCTGCGGTGACCGGCGTTTCGGTCATGACGTCGCGTACCGTACGGGCATGGGTGCGGACATATTCGGTGGCCAGGCGGGCGGGCCCCAGGAAGAGCTCCACCCAGCCGGGGTGATGCGATTCGGTGCCGGTTTCGGTGCGGCGGAGCAGGTCGCCCTCCGAAATAATGCCGACGAGTTTGCCGGCGGTGTCGAGCACCGGCAGGGCGCTGACATGGGCTTCCAGCATGCGGGTCGCGGCGTCCACCAGTTTGGTGTCCGGGGTAACCGTGAGAACGGCGCGCGTCATAACGTCCTGAGCGAGCATGGACAGCTCCTTTGGCAAATTCTGGGGCATAGATGGGGCCGCGCGAGGCGTTTTGCGTTGATTCACGTCAAGTGGGTAGCCAACCATTATACCGGACACGTTCAAGACGTTCGCCCGCAGCAGGTTGCCGGTGCGTTCCTTCCGATCCGCGAAGAACGCCTCATTCAAAAATGTGCGATGAAGCGTAGGCTGGCAGGCAACGGGCTGCCAAAACCTAGTATTTACAACGCAGTAGCTGCAAGAATGGCTCCCGGAGTAGGACTCGAACCTACGACCGAGCGATTAACAGTCGCTTGCTCTACCAACTGAGCTATCCGGGACCAGACGGGCGCTCCCTATAGCGGGGGGGCAGCACAGGGTAAAGCCCGGCATCGAACCCTCGGAACCCCAAGAGCAGGAGGCGGCGTTTTTTAAACTAGAAAAGTTTTTTGTTTCTTTTTTTCAAAAAAGAAATACTTCCTCCCTTAACCCCAGCGATCAGTAATAGCCCCAATGGGGCGCGACCCACACGCCGCCGACGAAACGGCGGCCATACCAGCGGCGGTGATACCAACGGCGTCCGTGCCAGTTCCACCAAATCTTGTGCACATCGCTTTGTGCGGTCATGGCCGCGGGCGACGCGGCCACCGGCGCGATCGCTGCCTCTGCCGGCAGATTTTCGAGCATTGTCGCGCAGCTGAGCATTGTTCCGAGCACCAAGGCAAAACGCATATTCACCACTCCGATCGACCCCGGGCTCATCGCCCGACGGCTGAACGCATATGGACGTGTGCGGTTCCCGGAGCGGCCGACGCCGCGGCGCGCCGTGGCTCCGCGACGGGGCCTTCGACGTGCATGGCGACGGGGGACACTGGGACGGGGGACACTGGGACGGGGGTCGCTGGGAATGTTTCGCTGGCGGCAGCTTCAGCGGTAAACGTGACCCGCACCACGGCGCCGTTGTCCGAAAAGGTGCGCATCGTGCCGTGCAGGCCGTCCACCAGCGACCGCATGATCTTGCAGCCGAGACTGTAGCTGGTCTGCGCCGGCTCGGGAAATCCTGGCCCGTCATCAGCGATCCTGAGATCGAAGGCGCCGTCGTCCAGGCGCGCCAACGTGACATCGAGCTGCTTGCCGCGGCCCTGCGCGAAGACGTGCTTCACCGCATTGGTTGCGGCCTCGGTGGTAATAAGGATCAGCGTGGTCAGCGTATCGAGCGGTAACGGCGCCGGATCGGCGCTTATCGTCAGCTTGACGTGCTCGCACCCAGTGGCGACCAGAAGGTCGAGCAGCACATCATGCGCCAGCGTATCGAAACGCCGCTCGGCGCGGTGCGCGTCATGCAACCTTCGGTGAATCGTACCGAAGCGCTGCAACCTTGTGGCGGCGTCTCGCATCGCAATGCGCCCCGCATCGCCAGGCGGCAATTGCCGGCTCTGCAGCGCCAGAAGGCTGGAAATGAATTGCATGTTGTTGGCAACGCGATGCTGCAACTCGCGGAACATGACGTCACGTTCGGCCAGCAGCTCGTCGGCGCGGCGGCGGCGCGCGACAGCCCGGCGGGCGGCCACGCGGATCACTCCCAGGCAGGCGATCTGGGTCGCAAAAATCACCGCCGCGACAACAACGCCGGGTAGCGAGTTCACCGCGGCGGGATAGGCGTGCGTGGCGGGCATCAGAAAGTGCAATGCGTACAAGATCGACACCGACGCGGCCAGGCCGGCGGGCAACCATCCGCCCACCAGGGCGGTGATCAGGACCGCCGGCAGGAACGTCGAGAACGGATACCCGGAGAACGGGATGGCGATCCGAATGGAGATGGCGATGATCACGGTGACGCACGCGGTCAGCAGCCCGAGGCCTCGGTTGCGCCGGACCAGCAGCTCAAACAGGCGGTCGATATTGTCCACGGCCTGCCGGATCCTCTCACGAATATGTTACACGCCGCGTGACTGCGATATCATGACGTGCGGGCTGCGTCAGCGTGGTTTCACCATATCGGCATACAGGCGTGGAGGCACGCCAGGCTACCCGGAAACGAACCTGCCGCGTCGCTTGTGACACTTCGAGACCTACGGTGGCATTCGCCCGTGCCATGCTACCCCGATGTCAGATGAACCGGAATTGCCGGCAAACGCGCGCTCCCGCCCCTGCACGTCGGAGGGCGCCTTTGCCGCGGACGCCGGCGGCGCGCTTGCCGACGATCCCTACCTGCCGGGAACGGCGGAATTCGCGCAGTGGATGGAAGGCTGGTGCAATCGCACGGCGATCCGGCGGCTTGCCCGCTTGGGAGAACCGCAGGCCGACGGACCGGTCTGACCTTTCGGGGAAAATGTCCGCCTGGATCGGCACGCCGGCAAGCACCGGCTGCCGTCATCGACAGCGCTGATTGCCGCGACTGCCCTGTGCGGCGGGCTGACCCTTGTCACCCGCAACAAAGCCGAATTCGCCGCACTGATGTGCCGGTGATCGACAGGTGGCTGGGGCGATAATCAAATGGACGCCCGTATGCATTCGCGAAGCGCCCGGTTCAATCCGGCTGATCAATGTTCGCGAGGGCCAGGTTCGTGATGAGGTGTCTGTCTGCGCCGGCCGTGCGGGCCGGCGCAGACAGCAGAAAGGATTTACTGTTTGGTCCAGGAATCGTCACCACCGCTTCCGTCGCAATTGGTAAAGGTGCCGGCAACGGAGTCGCAACTGCCCTGGAATTCAAGGGCCTCGGAAAAACATTGATAGCCGTCACACGCCTCCGATTTTTCCGGCGTCATCGTCGCGTTGAAGCCGGTCTGGGTCAGCCCGGACGTTTTGACTTTCCACGTACAACCGCTGCCGTAGGTGTATGTGCCCTTCTTGCCCTTCTTGCCCGCAAGCGTGATGGTTGCGTCATACTCGCTGGTCCATACGCCGCCGATCTTGCACAGTTTGCTCGTTGCGTGAGGATTGTGCTGCACGCTCAGCGGCGTCACGAAGTTGTGACCGACCATGCCGGGCGCATCGCCAGCCGTTGCGGTGCCGCTAAACGCAACCAGGCCGGCGAAACCATACGCCGCCGCGCCAAAAATTTGCATCCTGCTGAACATTTTTTTCCCCTCGGTTTTAGGCGCAACCGGCAATGGTCGCGCCACGTTACGAATTACCACTCTCCCGAACGGTCGACAATCGAATCAAGCCGCGCCGGCGCGTTTTTCCGCAAAATCTTGATTGCCCGCACAGCGGCGCCCGTCGGGCACGCGTCTAAACCTCGCCGGCGGCAATAAATTTTCCACCCGGCACGTTTCCACCGGGCACGTTTCCATCTGGCCCACAAGCCGGGGCCACGTGCCGTGCCGCCGGCGGCTTCTTCATCACGACGTAGCCAGCCTGCTTGAGCTGCTCCAGCAGGTGCGCGGCCGTGATCTTGGCCATCATCTCCCCCGAGGGGCGGAACTGCTTGCGCCCGTCGAAGCGTAGTGCGTGAGCAAGAGCCTGCTCGAGCTCGGCCGGGTCGGCGGGGGAGAGGTTTACGGACGCGGACATGGCGCACGATAGCGCACGAACAAATACAGAACAAGCGTCGTTTGGCGGACGCGCTGCTACGCGCCATGCCTTCGTCTCAGCCATGCCTTCGTCTAAGAGCGTGATCGCTTGAGGTTCATTAACCTGCGGCGTTGCTCACGCTCTCAAACAACGAACTGGGGCGCGATCGACCGTTGAACCAAAGTCGACTTGAACCGATCGCGCTATACGCGGCGACAGGCTCGATAGAATGCGGGATCAACGCTTGGACCATTTGCCGGGCGCGCTGGTGCTGCCCTCGCTCTCCGGCGCGCACTGTCCGGTGTAATCGATAGCTTCATCGACAACGCTGTCCTGGGTGTTTTCCAGGTCGACACCCAGCAGGGGATTACCGGATTTTGACTGCAAAACGCCGCTGACGATCCAGGTATAGGCTCTCCGGCCCTGTTTGCAGATATTGACTTGACCGTTGAAGGTGCTGCTACCGCGGTCTTTGTGAACCCCATCATTGATCTTGACCGACGTGGGCGGGTCGGCGTTGCAACCACCCTCGGGTATTGGAGCGTCTAGGACCAACGTCACGGTAACGTGATCCTTCGTGGTCAGGCACCCAGAAACCGTAACAAAATCGCCGCCGATGAACTTGTATTTTACCCGTGCGGCGTGCAGCGACGGCGCCGACGCCATCATCGCAAACACGCCTGAGATTACCGCTCGTCGCATCGCTTCGCCCCAGGATCCATGCAGCTGCCTCCCTATCATTGCGGCCAACGCAGCGGGAGGGCCAATTACCACGTTTTGGCGATTTGGATAACATTGGCGAAGCAAGGAAGTAAGACCAAAAATTTCTTCGTTCTTTTTTTTCAAAAAGGAACCGCTTCCTCGGCGCTTGCAAATGACAAATCGAAATGAGCGCCGCCATAGGGCCCGTTCGACCGTGAAACTTGATTCAGTTAATGTCGAGAAACACCTTGAACGCGAAGGCAATCTGCAAGGCTAATACAAAGCCAAGCATCCATCTAACGAGAAGCATGTCGGCCTTGAGGTCCTTGTCCTCCGGTATATCGATTAACCGGAACGCCTCAAAAACGTCGCTCCGCATCCTGATCACGCGTCAGATCTCCGTCCCGGCAAACCTTATCGCACGTCTTCAGGCCAGCAAGAACAGCACGGAAACGGGCAGGAAAACCGATTTCCCAACCGGGAAACATCACCACCACACCCGGAACGAAGCGCCTGCCAAGTGTTTGAAATTGGTGCGGGTGGCCGGACTCGAACCGGCAAGGGGTTGCCCCCGTCTGATTTTGAGTCAGATGCGGTTACCATTTCGCCACACCCGCCGCCGGAGCGCTTATAGCGACCCTCACCGCCGGGAGGAAGGCCAAGGCCTGCAACCGCAGCGCGGCGGGCCGTCGCCCCTAGGCGCCGCCGCCTGGGGTCTGCGCCAGCACCTGCCCGACCGCGCTGCACAGGAACCCCAAATCTTCCGCGGTGATGGTAAAAGCGGGGGTCAGATATACGATATTGCGGAACGGGCGCACCCAGACGCCGGCCTCGGCGAGCGCGGCCTTGAGCGCGTTCATGTCGGCGATCCGGTGCAACTCCACCACGCCGATGGCGCCGAGCATCCGCACGTCGCGCACGCCGGGCAGCTCGCGGCAGGCTTCCAACTGGTTGGCCATCGCGGCGCCGACGGCGGCCACCTGCGCCAGGCGAGGTTCGGCGGCGAACAGCTCGAGCGACGCCAATGCTGCCGAGCAGGCCAGCGGGTTTGCCATGTAGGTTGGGCCGTGCATCAGCGCGTGTTCCGGCGCGGTGCCGAGAAAAGCCTCAAATATATGTGTGCGCGCGATGGCGGCCGACAGCGCCATGGTGCCGCCGGTGAGCGCTTTCGAGAGCGTTATGATATCCGGCACAACGCCGGCCTCCTCGCACGCGAACATCGTGCCGGTACGGCCGAAGCCGGTGAATATTTCATCGAAAATCAGCGGCAGCCCATGCCGGTCGGCCAACGCCCGCAAGCGGCGCAGCACGGCACCATCATGGAAAATCATGCCGCCCGCGCCTTGCGCCAGCGGCTCTACCAGAATGCCGGCCAGCGTCTCCGCGTGCTCGTCGAGGAACTGTTCCAAGGCAGCTTCACTCGCTTCGTCCCGCGGCAGGGGCCGGATGACGTGGCGCGGAAGCAATGGCCCGAACAGCGCGTGCATGCCCTCCTCGGGGTCGCACACCGCCATCGTGGCGAACGTGTCGCCATGATAACCACCGCCAAACGCGAGAAATTGCGTACGCGTGCGGATGCCTTGATTGAGCCAGTATTGCGCGGCCATCTTCATCGCCACCTCAACCGCGACCGATCCGCTATCGGCGAAAAACACGTGGTTGAGGTCGCCCGGCAGCAGCGACGTCAAACGTTCGGCGAGCTGCTCCGCCGGATCATGCGTGAGGCCGCCAAACATCACATGCGGCATCGTTGCCAACTGGCGGGCCACGGCGGCGCGGATGTGCGGGTGGTTGTAGCCATGGCAGGCCGTCCACCAGCTTGCGGTGCCGTCGATCAGAACGCGGCCGTCATCGAGATGAATACGCGCGCCCTCGGTGCGCACCGCGCGCAGCGGCGGCAGCGCGGTTTGCATTTGCGTATAGGGGCGCCAAACGGAACGCAGCACGGACTGAACAGGCGCGGCGCCTGGCCTCACCCAGCCTGCATCCCCAGGCGGGCCAGGAGCGCGCGGTCGCGATCGGCCGCCGGGTTGGCTGTGGTCAGCAGGCGCGGGCCATAAAAGATCGAGTTGGCGCCGGCCAGAAAACAAAGCGCCTGAGCCTCGTCCGTCATCCCCTCACGGCCGGCGGACAGCCGGACATACGAAACCGGCATGGTGATCCGCGCCACCGCGATCACCCGCGCAAAATCGATCGGATCGATCGGGGCGGCCGCCGCCAAGGGCGTGCCCGCCACCCGCACCAGCGCATTGATCGGCACACTTTCGGGATGCTTCGGCAAATTGGCCAGCGCGGCGATCAGGCCGGCACGGTCGGACGCCGCCTCGCCCATGCCCACAATGCCGCCGCAGCACACATTGATGCCGGCATCCCGCACCTGCGCCAGCGTATCGAGCCGCTCCTGATATGTTCGTGTGGTGATGATGTCGCCGTAGTATTCCGGGGACGTATCCAGATTGTGGTTGTAGTAATCAAGGCCCGCCGCCGCGAGCCGCTCGGCTTGCGGCGCCGTCAGCATCCCCAAGGTTACGCAGCTTTCCAGCCCGAGCGCCCGCACGCCCTCCACCATGGCGCATACCGCGTCCAGATCGCGATCCTTCGGGCCGCGCCAGGCGGCGCCCATGCAGAACCTTGTCGCACCCGCGTCCCGCGCCGCCCGCGCTTCGGCCAGCACGGCACCGACTTCCATCAGCTTGCTGGCGGGCACACCGGTGTCGTAAGCCGCACTCTGCGGGCAATAGGCGCAATCTTCCGGGCAGCCGCCGGTCTTGATGCTGAGCAAGGTGCTGATCTGCACCCGGCACGGATCATGGTGCGCCCGATGCACCGACAGCGCCCGGAACATCAGTTCCGGGAAAGGCGCCTCCAGCAAGGCCTGAATCTCTGCGGTGGACCAGTCGTGGCGCAGCGGGGTGGGTGGAATGGCGTTCATGGAGCCATTTAGCGGCAAGTGCTGGGGGATGACAAAGAAGGAAACGAAGGAAGCATTTCTTTTTTGAAAAAAACAAACAAAAAACTTTTACTTATCAGTGACCTGCCTCCAAGCCATGCCTGACACGCTGCATCGGCACCATTGCCTCGTCGACCCGGTAACGCACAACATGGCCATTATCGCCAACGGAATGCGGGTTGTGGCATTACACGAGGCCATTGATTGACTTGACGCCACCCCTGCGTGTGTGCCGAGACTCCAACTCGCGTAGAACGCGCAATGCCGGAAGGCTGGAGGCCGATGTCCCGCTTCGACGCCCTCTTTACCGCTGAACTCGACCGCCTCGAAGCAGCCGGCCTGCGGCGTGCGCTCGTCGCGACGCGCCCGGAACGCCCGGGCTCCGTCATGCGCGACGGCCACCAGCTGCTGAATTTCTCCTCCAACGACTACCTTGGTTTGTCCCGCCATCCACTGCTTGCCGAACGCGCGGCCGAATACGGCGACAGGCTGGGAACCGGGGCGGGGGCGTCACGCCTGGTCTGCGGCACCTTCGAACAGCATGCCGCCATCGAGGCTCGGGTTGCGGCCCTGAAGGGGCATGAGGCGGCGATGCTGCTGGCGAGCGGATGGCAAGCCAATGTGGCCGTGCTCGGCGCGCTGCTGCGCTTTGCCGGGCCCGCGGCAAAACTGTTCGCCGACGACCTGAACCATTCCAGCCTGGTGCATGGCGCGCGCATCGCCGGCATCAAGCCGATCCGCTTTCGCCACAATGACCCAGGGCATCTCGCAGCGTTGCTTGAAGAAAACAAAAATGCACCCGGCCAGCGCTTCATCGTCACCGAAAGCGTGTTCTCGATGGACGGCGATCGCGCCGACATTGCCGCGCTCACCACCCTGGCCGCCAGATATAACGGCTTCCTTTACATCGACGAGGCGCATGCGACCGGCGTGCTCGGCGCGGCCGGTATGGGCCTCTGCGCGCACCGCCCCGGCATCGACCTCGTGATGGGAACCTTCAGCAAGGCGCTGGGAAGTTTCGGCGCCTATGTGGCCGCAAGCCGCCCCGTCATCGACTTCCTGCAAAACGCCTGCGCCGGTTTTGTCTACACCACCGCCTTGCCCCCGCCCATCCTCGGCGCCATCGATGCCGCCCTCGATCTCGTTCC
>Ga0116229_10002781_pt1 | contig 28515 bp, 25 predicted proteins | sample S1TSphgellanicum_3_FD_87313 | JGI IMG/M metagenome (GOLD analysis project Ga0116229, IMG submission 87313) | Host-associated microbial communities from peat moss isolated from Minnesota, USA - S1T2_Fc - Sphagnum magellanicum MG | ecosystem: Host-associated > Plants > Peat moss > Unclassified...
CATCGTCGGTGCCGTGCGCATCGTCGGTGCCGTGCGCATCGTCTAAAAAGTGACCATGGTCAAAAGAGTGACCACCATCCATCCCGTGCTCATGGTCTATCCCGTGCTCATCGTCGATGGCGCTGCCGTCGGCGACGACGTGCTCATCGTCCATACCGCGCGCATCATCGATGCCGCGCGAATCATCGGTGCCATGCTCATCGTCCATCTCATCCGCGGAGGCGCCGTCGTCTTGCGATTGATCGTCGTCTGTCCAGTCCATCACTTCGAGATGTGCGATTTCGACGCCCGGCGGAGCGAATTCCTCCTGATCCTGCGCGACCGATCGAGCCACGGCCAGAGCCTGCGCCGACTCGAGAATGCTGTCGGCGCGCGTCTCGAGATCGAGCGCCGAATCGCCGACGACGAACGCATTCGGATCTTCGGCGAGGCGCGCCAACGCATTGAACACCTCTCCGCAGCGTCCGCACCGCACCTGGCCGCCGGCGGTGCGCAGCACTTCCGCCGACAGCTTGAAAACCGTATCGCATCTCGAACATTGCGTGTACACGCTATGAGCCTCGGCGAGCGTAGAGGCAGCACCACTCATCGCGCTCGATGACCCGCACCATAGCAAAAGCCCCGGCATAGGCGGCTGTTACCGCGTGGGCCTGCGTCTTCAGCAAGCCGGAGAGAAGCATATGGCCGCCCGGTTCACAAGCGGCCGTGACGCAGGGCGCCAAATCGATCAAGGGGCCGGCAAGAATGTTCGCCATCACACAGAACGCCGGCTGCAGGCGGGCATCGGTCCCCGTCTCGTCGACCTGTCTGACGTCGATGTTTGCCAAGACGCCGTTGCGCGACGCATTCTCACGTGTCGCCACGACCGCCTGGGGATCGAGATCGAGAGCCGTGACGTGAGCGGCGCCCAACTTCAGCGCGGCCAGCCCCAGGATGCCGGAGCCGCACCCGTAATCGATCACCCGGCGCCCGGCCACGGGAATCGAGTCCAGGATCTGCAGACACAGGGCGGTGGTTGGATGCGTGCCGGTGCCGAACGCAAGGCCCGGGTCGAGCCGTACCACCACCGCGTCCGGATCCTGCGGCGGCGCGGCGCTCGTCGGGCATACCCACAGCCGCCGGCCGAAGCGCATCGATGTCCAATCGTGTCGCCACACCCCGGCCCAGTCCCGGTCGAGCACCGCGCGTACGCGCGCGCTCTCGGTGATTTGCGGTCCCAAGAATCCGGCGAGCCGCTCGAGGCGGCGCGCTTTCGCCACCCAGCCTGCGTCCTCCGCCTGGTCGTCGGACTCTTCGAATAGGGCGCGCACCCACGTGTCGTGCCACAGCCTGATTTCGCCGGGCTTGGGCTCGAGGACCGGCTCGATGCCGTGGTTCAGCAGGGTGATCGAACTCGCACCCAGTTCGTCCAGCAGCGATTCGACCGATTCGACGCTCGAGGTGCCGAGCGGGAATTCGATTTCATAGAACGCCATCGATGCATTGCCCGCAACTACTTCAATCCCAGGCGTCGCTCTAGATAGTGAATGTCGGTGCCCCCCTGTTTGAAGGCGGAATGATTGAATATTTCCTGATGCAGCGGGATGTTCGTCTTGATGCCTTCGACGACCATTTCCGCGAGGGCGTTGCGCATGCGGGCGATCGCGGTATCGCGCGTGTCGCCGTATGCGATGACCTTGCCGATCATGGAATCATAAAACGGCGGCACGTTGTACCCCGTGTACACGTGGCTGTCGACGCGGATACCCGGGCCGCCCGGCGAATGCCATAGACGGATCGGCCCCGGCGACGGCACGAAGGTCTTGGCGTCCTCGGCATTGATGCGGCATTCGACCGCATGACCGCGGATTTGGATGTCGTTCTGCCCGTAGGGCAGGGGCTCGCCGGCCGCGATCAGCAGCTGTGCCTTGACGATATCGATGCCGGTGACCAGTTCGGTCACCGGATGCTCCACCTGCACGCGCGTGTTCATCTCGATGAAGTAGAACTCGTTGTCCTGGAAAAGGAATTCGAGCGTGCCGGCGTTGCGGTAACCGACCTCGCGGCAGGCCCTCGCGCAGCGTTCGCCCATGGTCTTGCGCTGCTTGGCGGTCAGCCCGGGTGCGGGAGCCTCTTCGATCACCTTCTGATGGCGCCGCTGCATTGAACAGTCGCGCTCGCCCAAATGCACCACGTTGCCGTAATTGTCGGCCAGCACCTGGAATTCGATATGCCGCGGCTTCTCGAGAAACTTCTCCATGTAGACCTGGGGATTACCGAACGCGGACAGTGCCTCGGATTGAGTGACGCTGATCGCGTTCAGAAGGGAGGCGTCGGTGTGCACCACCCGCATGCCGCGGCCGCCGCCGCCGCCGGACGCCTTGATGATGACGGGATAGCCGATGTCTTTGGCAATCCGGAAATTCTCATCGACGTCCGCTCCCAGCGGGCCGTCCGAGCCCGGCACGCAGGGCACGCCCGAGGCCTTCATGACCTTGATCGCGGAGACCTTGTCGCCCATCAAGCGGATGGTTTCGGCGCGCGGCCCGACGAAAATAAAGCCGCTCTTCTCGACTCGCTCGGCGAAGTCGGCGTTTTCCGAGAGAAATCCGTAGCCCGGGTGGATGGCCACCGAATCGGTCACCTCGGCGGCGCTGATGATGGCGGGCATATTCAAGTACGACAGGGCCGATTGCGGCGGCCCGATGCACACGGTCTCATCCGCGAGCAGCACATGCTTCGTGTTGAAGTCGGCGGTCGAGTGCACGGCAACGGTCTTGATGCCGAGCTCGCGGCATGCACGCAGGATGCGTAACGCGATCTCGCCGCGGTTGGCGATGACTACCTTTTCGATCACGCGGCTATTCGATTATGAAAAGCGGCTGACCGAACTCGACCGGGTCGCCGTTCTTGGCGAGTATGGCGGTGATTCTGCCAGCCTTGTCGGACTCGATCTGATTCATCATCTTCATGGCTTCGATGATGCAAAGGATCTGGCCGACCTTGATTTCGGTGCCGATCTCGACGAAGGATTTGGCTCCCGGAGAGGCGGCGGAGTAATACGTTCCGACCATCGGCGAGGTGACCGTATAGTCGTCGTTGCGCGGCTTGTGCTCTCCGGCGGACGTGGCCGGCGTTGCCGGAGAGGCGGGAGGCGGCGCTTGCACCATGGGGGAGCCGACCGCCATCGGTGCCTGCACGGCCAAGCGCGGATGACGGCTGATGCGGACGGATTCCTCGCCTTCGGAAATCTCCAGCTCCGAGATGCCGGATTCCTCCAGCAGCTCGATCAGTTTCTTGACCTTGCGAATATCCATCCGCGAACCTCTTGAAAAATCTCTACGTCTTAAGTCTTTATGTCTTGGGCGGCGGTCAGACGGCTGCAAGCGGCTTCGAACGCCAACTCATAGCCGAGGGGCCCCAACCCGACGATGCAGCCGAGTGCGATATCGGACAAATAGGAGTGTCGGCGGAATTCCTCGCGCGCGAACACATTGCTCAAATGAACCTCGATGAACGGCAGCGCAACGGCGAGGAACGCGTCGCGCAGGGCAATGCTGGTATGTGTAAGCCCCCCCGGATTGATGAGCGCGATCCCGATGCCATCGCGTCGGGCCGTCTGGATTTTAGCGATCAGTTCGTGCTCCGCGTTGCTTTGAAATGCCACCAACGAGTGGCCGCGTCCGTCGGCCAGCGCCGCCAACTTGTTCTCGATCATTTGCAGGGTGTCGGCGCCGTAAATGGCCGGCTCACGAGTGCCGAGAAGATTCAGGTTCGGGCCATTGAGCAGCAGAATTTTAGCCATACGCCCTAAGTTCGCCGCCGTCGCGTTGCAAAGGTCCGCGATAATAACCAGAATTTGAGGTGAAAAGGCAAGCTTCAGCGGCGAACGTCGCCGGAAGGGCGAATTCACCCGGCTTTCAGGGCATGCAGGCCCGCGACGATGGCAGTCCGGGCCGCCGGGAGCTGCACTTGTCCGTGATTGAGGCTCTGCACCTGGGACAGGATGAGCTCCGCCTGGGGCCGGTGCAGTTCTCCGACAAACAGGGCGACAACTTCGCCCTGGCGGTCGGTAAATACCGTGAACGGGAACACGGGGGAGGACACGCCGAACGCGGCGGCGGCGTCCAAGGCGTCCTGTTCGCCGATCAGGAGCGGGTAGGGGATTTTGAGGCGGTCGGCGAATTCGCTCACTTTATCGGGAAAATCGACGGCAATACCGACCACGCTCACGCCGCGGCCCGCCCATTCGGCCTCGAGGCTCTCGAGCAGGGGGATCTCTCTGCGGCAGGGCGCGCACCAGGTCGCCCAGAAGTTGATGATCAGAGACTTACCCGCGAAGGATGCGATCGGCGTGGCCTTGCCCGCCCGATCCGCCAGGGAAAACTGCGGCAGCCGGTCCGGAATGGTGGGGGGTAGGGGCGCGTCTGCCAGAAGGTCGCTCGGATTGGGGGCACTCGCCACGCCTACCGGGACCGCCACGGCGCTGGGCTTTCGCACGGAATGGACTTTGGCACCGGCCCAAATGCCTAGCAATACGGCCAAGGCCACTCCCGCCAGGCGCAGCGCCCTGAGGTCGCCCGTGGGTGGCGTCGTACCGCTCATGCCGGCAGATCGAGCTTGCGGTCCTTGCGAAGCATCAATCCCGCGCAGAAGAACGCAAAACCGCCGCCGAGAATGGCGATGGCTTCCCAGGGGTGAGACGGAGCGACGGCGGCCGCAGGCGCATTTTCTGTAAAGAGCACCTTGGTGATGGGCGGGTAGCACAGGCCGGCTTCGGCGCAGCCCTGGTAGGTCACCTTGATTTGCATGGGATGCGCACCGGCATCGCTGCGAGTGTAGGCCGTCGTGGCGACCACCTGCTGGGTGAAGATTTGCTGCGTACCCAGATATGGATCGTTTTTGGGCGTGCCCGCCGGCAGCATCGGCGCGGCCAGAACCAGATCAGGGCTTTCCGCCTGGATGCCGATTTTTTGACGATACAGGTAGTAGCCGTCGGCAATGACCCAGCGCACCCGCACCAGGTTGCCGTCGAGTCCCGCGGTGACGCGAAACGCCACGTCCGGCGGCAGAAAATCGGTCTCGTTGGTGTCGATGCCTCGCAGCCACCAAGGCCGCGCCTGCGCGACTCCGGCGAGACCCAGGGCCCACAGCGCGAGCAGCCAGAATTTCATCGCGAACGCGGGAAACGAGAATGCTTCATCGTTACACTGTAGCGCAAACCCCTAACGCCAGGGTCCGGTGCCCCACGCCGCGAGCCCCGCAGCTCCCCGCGCCGAAGCTCGAGCACGCCGTGGACCTCCAAGCTCGGGCACCCTTAAGTTAAGCCCGATAGTTAAGCCCGTTGCCCTGAAGCCCGCTCACCGAAGCCCGCCCCAGAAGCCCTGCCCCCGAAGCCCTGCCCCCGAAGCCCGCCGCCCCCCGGATCTCGCCCCCCGAACCCCCACAATCCCAACCCCGGAAGCCCGGCACGCCGCAGCTCCGGGGCAGTCACCGTCCGTTCCGCCGACTCGGGCGAGCCTCGAGAGTACACACCACCCAGAGTCTTGAGGGCTGCCTCGGGGGCTGGCCTTCCAGGTCGAAAATAATGTGACGGAGGTCTTGAATCAAAATTTTCCGCCGCTATTATTAGCAGCCACAGATGCAGAGTGCTAATAAAAGCCCTGCGTATGGCAACCAAACCAACTTAGGAGTCTTGTCTTATGAAGATTCGTCCCCTTCATGACCGTGTGATCGTGAAACGCGAAGAGGAAGAGCGCAAATCCCCAGGCGGGATCGTCATTCCCGATACGGCCACTGAAAAGCCGATCTTCGGCAAAGTGATCGCCGTCGGTAAGGGCAAGATTTTGGAAAACGGCGAAGTTCGCCCGTTGGACCTCAAGGTCGGCGACAAAATTCTGTTCGGTAAGTACAGCGGCACCGAAGTGAAGATGGATGGCGACGAACTCGTGGTCATGCGCGAAGAAGACGTCATGGCCGTCGTCGAAGGCAAGTAAGCCACTTCTCCCGCTCACAAATTCAATTTAGAGGTATCAGCAAATGGCAGCAAAAGACGTACGTTTCAGCGACGACGCTCGGGCGCGCATGTTCAAGGGCGTGAATATTCTGGCGAACGCCGTGAAAGTCACATTGGGTCCCAAGGGCCGCAACGCGGTTCTGGACAAGAGCTTCGGCGCGCCGACCGTCACCAAGGACGGTGTGTCCGTGGCGAAGGAAATCGAGCTCAAGGATAAGTTCGAGAACATGGGCGCGCAGATGGTGAAGGGAGTCGCGTCCAACACTTCCGATGAGGCCGGCGACGGCACCACGACCGCAACGGTACTGGCTCAAGCGATCATCCGCGAAGGCCTGAAGGCCGTGGCCGCGGGAATCAACCCGATGGACTTGAAGCGCGGCATCGACCAGGCGGTCACTGCGGCGACCGAGGAGCTGAAGAAGCTGTCGAAGCCCTGCAAGGACCCCAAGGCGATTGCCCAGGTCGGCACGATCTCGGCGAACTCCGACGAGAGCATCGGCAAGACCATCGCCGATGCGATGGCAAAGGTCGGCAAGGAAGGGGTGATCACGGTCGAGGAGGGTTCGGGACTCGAGAACGAACTCGAGGTGGTCGAAGGCATGCAGTTCGACCGCGGCTATCTGTCGCCGTACTTCATCAACAATCAGCAGAGCCAGAGCGCCGAGCTCGACAAGCCGCTGATTCTTTTGGTGGACAAGAAGATCTCCAACATCCGCGAACTGCTCCCGCTGCTCGAGGCGATCGCCAAGGGCGGACGCCAGCTGCTGATCGTCGCGGAGGACGTGGAAGGTGAAGCGCTCGCGACACTGGTGGTGAACACGATTCGCGGCATCGTCAAAGTCGCCGCCGTCAAGGCGCCGGGCTTCGGCGATCGGCGCAAAGCCATGCTGCAGGACATTGCGGTCCTGACCGGTGGCACTGTGATCTCCGACGAAGTCGGACTGTCGCTTGAGAAGGCAACGCTCAATGATTTGGGCGAAGCGAAGAAGATCCTGGTGGAGAAAGAGAACACCACGATCATCGACGGGGCGGGCAAGGCCTCGGACATCAAGGGCCGCGTGGACAGCATCCGCCAGCAGATCGAGGAAGCGACCTCGGACTACGACAAGGAGAAGCTCCAGGAGCGTGTGGCCAAGCTCTCGGGCGGTGTCGCGGTGATCAAAGTCGGTGCCGCAACCGAAATCGAGATGAAGGAGAAGAAGGCACGCGTCGAAGACGCGCTGCACGCGACCCGTGCTGCGGTCGAGGAGGGCGTGGTACCGGGCGGCGGTGTGGCGCTGGTGCGCGCACTGAAGGCCATCGAAAAGCTCACCGGCAAGAACGAAGACCAGACCACGGGCATCAAGATTCTGGCCCGCTCGATCGAGGAGCCGCTGCGGCAGATCGTGACGAACGCCGGCGAAGACGCGGCGGTGGTGCTGAACCGGGTGCGCGAGGGCAAGGGCACGTTCGGCTACAACGCGGCCTCCGGTGAATACGGTGACATGATCGAAATGGGCATCCTGGATCCGACCAAAGTGACGCGTCTGGCTCTGCAGAACGCCGCTTCGGTGTCGGGCCTGTTGCTCACCACGGAAGTCATGATTGCCGAGTCCCCCAAGGAAGAAGAGCATGCGCATGGCGCGCCGGGCGGCGGCGGCATGGGCGGCATGGGCGGTATGGACATGTAATAGCCCCACCCGGGTTATTCGGTCGCAAGAGAGCGGACCTTTCAGGTCCGCTCTTTTTTTTGGTGCGCCCGGCAGGGCGCACCTCCTTGGAGGTGAAGGTCCTGCACATATTCCGACTTGGGCAAAGCCGGGGGAAGGTAACGGGCGCGCTGCAGTGGCGCTATCATAGGCCGCAGCGTCGCGCTCATGGGCCCGGCGGCGGCTCTTGGACGGCGAATCACGGAGGGACAATGCGGACTGGAAAATGTGTGCAGGGAATTTATTGGGCGGTCATGGCCATGCTGGCCGGCGCGGGCGTGTGCGCCGGTGCCGCCTCGACGGCTGTGGGGCAAACGGTCGATGCGCCGGCCGTCAAAGCCGATGATAGCTGGACCTACAAAATCACGACGGAGAAAGGCGCGTCGGGCTGGAGTCAAACGCGCGACGAAACGACGGTTACCCGCGTAACACCGTCGAGCATCTACTTCACCGTCAAAGCGAGCGGTTCGACGCAGGCGCCCAAGGAGGTGTTTGCAGGTCTCGACTGGAGCCGGGCGCGCGACGTCAATGGCAAGGAAACCGTGGTCAACAGGCCGCTGTCGTTTCCGTTGAAGACCGGGAAGACCTGGGACGTTCACTATACCGAGCAGCACCCGAACAAGGCGCATCGTTCGGAGGAATGGACCAACAAGTATTCCGTCGTGGGCTACGAATCCATCGAAGTGCCCGCCGGCAAATTCAACGCGCTCAAGATCGAGGCGGAGGGAAACTGGACCGCGGAACTCGAGCCGACGCAAACCGTGGTGCAGGGCGCCGAGGCGAACGCCACCGGGACAGTAATGACCACCGAAGCACGGAAGACCCTGGAGACCGCGGCCAGCGGCCGGACCTACAAGGCTTTCTGGTATGTCCCGGAAGTCAGACGCTGGGTGAAGTCCGTGGAGGAATACTACGGCAACAACGGCGTGCGCAACGCGCGGTACACCGCCGAACTCGAGTCGTTCAAGCTCGTGGATTGAACGTTCGGGGGCGACAAATGACCTGGTCTGCCCGGCAGTACTTGGCATTCGAAAGCGAACGGACTCGTCCGGTGCGCGACCTGCTGTCGGCGCTGCCGGCGATCGAAGCCCGCTCGGTCATCGACTTGGGATGCGGACCGGGCAATTCCACGCAACTCCTCGCAGCGCGCTTTCCCGAGGCGGTCGTCTTCGGCCTCGATTCCTCGCCGGACATGATCCAGGCCGCCCGCCAACGGCTGCCGCGGGTGCAATTTGCGATTGGCGATATCAATGCATGGAGCAGCGCCGCGCAGCCCGAGATCGCGCAGGTCGATGCCGGGCGGTTCAAAGCCGGGCGGCTCGATACCGCGCAGCTCGATGCCGGGCAGCTGGACACCGGGCGGCTCGATACCGCGCAGTTCGATGCCGGGCGGTTCGACGTGATTCTCGCCAACGCCGTCTTGCAGTGGATACCCGATCACGCCGCCCTGCTGCCCTCGCTGGTCGGCAGGCTGGCGGCCCGCGGTGCTCTCGCCGTGCAGATGCCGGATAACCTCGACAGCCCCGCACACAGGCTGATGCGCGAAACCGCGGCGGCCGGGCCGTGGGCGCCGAAATTGACCGAGGCCATGCAGGCTCGCGCGGCAATACCCGATGCGGAGTGGTACTACGAGTTGTTGCGCCCATTGTGTGCGTCCGTGGATGTTTGGCGCACGACCTACCATCATTCGCTGCCGGGCGGCCCCCCCGCGGTGGTCGAGTGGTTCAAGGGCAGCGGCCTGCGCCCGTTTCTCGAGCCGCTCCAAGAAGCTGAACGCGCCGCATACCTTGAGCTCTACACCCAGTCGATTGCGCAGGCTTTCCGCACATTCCCGGACGGCTCCGTCCTCCTGCCGTTCCCGCGCCTGTTCGTGGTGGCCGTCGGGCGCTAGCTCGGGCGCAAAAAATATCTGTTATAGCCGGCATGCCGGCTCGGCCGAACTACCGGCCGGCAATCGCCGATTTCGGCATCGGGCGCGCTAAGATCAGGGGATGGATTTTGCAGCCGTTCCGGAGATGTTGCGCGAACCGCTCGCCTTCTGGTGGGAACGCATGCAAGCCCGGGATGAGTTCCAGCGAGCTTACGCGTCGCTTGCCGAGCCGCTGCGCACCGAATTGCCGCGAGTCGCGGCGGGCAGCGAGTTCGTGGCGTCTGTCTTGAGCCAGGATCCGCAGGCGCTCGAGTGGTTGTCCCGGAACGACGAGCCGGCCGCGGCGCGCAGCGCCGCCGCGGATTACGAGTCGCGCGCGACGATGGCTTCGACGGCCGCCGAGGCCGGCCGGATCCTGCGGGAATGGCGGCGCCGCGAGATGCTGCGCATCGCCTGGAGGGATATCGCCGGGCGCGCCGCCGTCGTGGAAACGTTGCATGCGCTGTCGGACTTCGCGGACGGCGCGATTCGTGCGGCGGCGGCGGCGGCGCGGCTGCAGCTGCAGGCGGTATTCGGCTTGCCGCGCGCCGTCAACGACGAGGTGCCGCTGATCGTGCTCGGCATGGGCAAGCTCGGCGGCCGCGAGCTGAATTTCTCGTCGGACATCGATCTCGTGTTCTTGTTCGCGCAACCCGGGCAGACCGACGGCGAACGGCAGGTCGAGAACGAGGAATACTTCAATCGGCTCGGCCGCGAGGTGATCCGGCTGCTCGACGTGAGAGACGCGGACGGCTTCGTATTTCGCGTCGACATGCGGCTGCGCCCGTTCGGCGACTCAGGTCCGCTGGTCGTGAGCCTGGCATCGCTGGAGGCCTACCTGCAGGAGCACGGCCGGGACTGGGAGCGCTACGCCTGGATCAAGGCGCGGCCGATTCTGGGCGCCGCCGACTACGCGGCCGCTTACCGGGAATTCGTGCGTCCGTTCGTCTACCGCCGCTATCTGGATTTTGGCGTGTTCGAGTCGTTGCGCGACATGAAAGCGCTGATTGCGCGCGAGGTCGCGCGCCGCGAACTCGAGCAGCACTTGAAGCTCGGCAAGGGCGGCATTCGCGAGGTCGAGTTCATCGTGCAGTCCATGCAGCTGGTGCGCGGCGGCAGCGACGTGCGGCTGCAGAACGCCTCGCTGCTCGATGTGCTGCCGAGGTTGGCCGGTTCGAAGCTGATTACGAGCGCCGATATCGCGAAATTGCGGGACAGCTATGGGGTGCTGCGCAAGGCGGAGAATGCGCTGCAAATGATCCGCGACGAACAATCGCACTCGCTGCCGGCCGCGCCGATCGATAGGACCCGGGTCAGCGTGAATATGGGGCTGGCGGATTGGGACACCTGCCTCGCGCGCATCGACGCCGCGCGCGAGGAGGTCGCCCGGCAGTTCGACTCGTTGCTGTCCGTGAGTCCGGATGCCGCGGTTCGGGCGGATGACGCGGGTGCCGACTGGCTGGCGTCCGAAGCGGCGAAGGCCGACGAGGAGCTGCTGCGCAGCGGCTTCCCGCCGGCGGAGATCGCCGCTCTCGCCGCCACGCTGGAGTCGTATCGGCGGGGAGCATCCTATCGGCGCTTGGATGAAGCGGGCCGGCGCCGCCTGCACATCATCATGGCGCGGCTGCTCAGGGCGGCAGCGCTACTGCCCCGGCCTGCTCTGGTGGTGGAGCGCGTGCTGCGGGTGTTGGAGGCGATCGGCGCGCGCTCATCGTACTTCGCCCTGCTGAGGGAGCAAACGGCGGCGCTCGACCGGCTGATCGAGGTCTGCGCGATCAGCGGCTTTCTATCGCGGCAGATCGCCGACTTTCCGTTGCTATTGGATGAATTGATCGACTCCAAGGCATTCGACGAGCTGCCGTCGCGCCAACGCTTCGTGCTGGAACTCGCCGCGCGAACCGAGCGGCTGCCCGCCGACGACCCCGAGCGCCAGGTCGAGGCATTGCGGCAATTCCAGAAAGTCGCGGTGTTCACCGTGGCACTGGCCGACCTTACCGAACGCCTGCCGTTGATGAAAGTGAGCGATCGGCTCACCGACATCGCGGAGCTGATCATACAGCGCTGCACCGATCTCGCGTGGGCTCAGATGATCGCGACGTACGGCGTACCCCGTTGCGGGGACAGCGAGGGGGAACTGCGCACGGTGCGCGTCGCCGTCGTCGGTTACGGCAAGCTCGGCGGCTTGGAATTGGGCTATGGGTCCGATCTCGATCTGGTTTTTCTGCACGATTCGAGTGGCGAAATCCAGCACACCCGAGGCGAGCGATCCGTCGACAACGGCATCTTTTTCCTGCGCTTGGGACAGCGCATCGTGCATCTGCTGACCATGCATTCGGCCGCGGGCCGGCTCTATGAAGTCGATATGCGCCTGCGGCCGAACGGCAAGGGGGGATTCCTGATGACGGGCATCGACGCCTTCGAACGGTATCAGCTTCAAGACGCATGGACCTGGGAGCACCAGGCGTTGCTGCGCGCGCGCGCGGTGGCGGGCGACTCCACTCTGCGCGAAGGGTTCGACCGGATCCGGCGCCGCGTGCTGTGTGAGGCGGTGGATCAGGCTTCCCTACGCAGCGACGTGAAGGAAATGCGGCTGCGAATGCGGCGCGAGCTGTCGAAGGCCGGCGCCGGCGAGTTCGACATCAAGCAGGATGCCGGCGGCATCGCCGACATCGAGTTTCTGGTGCAATATTGGGTCCTGGCGGCGGCGCGCCGCCATCCACGGCTTTTGAGCCATTCGGACAATATCCGGCAACTGGAGGGCTTGGCGGCGGCCGGGTTGGTTGCTGCGGAGACGGCGCACTGGCTGACGGAGGCCTATATCGGCTACCGCACTGTGCTGCACCATCTGACGCTGGAAGGCCAGGGCGACCGGGTGGTGGAGGCTGTGCCCTTCGCCGAGACGCGCGCCCGGGTGTCGGAGATGTGGCGTGAGACGTTCGATTGACTTAAGTTTGGTTGACGTGAGGTCGATTGATGCGAGTTCGATTGACGCGAGTTCGATTGACGCGAGTTCGTTCGATGCTAGTTCGTTCGATGCTAGTTCGTTCGATGCGAGTTCGATTGACGGGAGGGTGAAATGCCGGCGATGGTTCAGGACGATTCGCAGCATCGGTTGGTTCAGGCGAACGCGCAGCATCACTACACGGTGACGCCGGCGGACTTGCCGCTGTCTTGCCCGATGCCCGGCATGTTGCTGTGGAACTCGCATCCGAAGGTCTATCTTGCGATCGAGGAGACGGGCTGGGCGAAGTGCGCCTACTGCGGGGCGGAATACACCCTCGCGCCCGCCGAGTCCGACGTGCGCTGAAGGGGGTAGCGCCCGCCCGGGTATAACTTGCGCCCGAGCTGGCGCCGCGCGAGTCCCCGCTCAACTGCGGTACTCGCGGTAGGATTTCTCCTCGATCAAGCCTGACCCCAGTTTGACGTTGATGCGCCGCTTGATCGCCGCCCGCTCGTCGTTTTCCACGTAGACCGCACGCGCCAGCCGGATGAATTCCGCATCGAAGGCTTGAATCCGTTCCTTGTCGCGAATCTCGTCCTCGATGACCCACAGTCGCTCGTTGACACCGAGCAGCGCGCCGATGTCGGCCTGTACGTCGGTGCCGGCGGCCCGGGCGAAGGCCGAGGCGTTCCAGGTCTCCTCGAGCGCCGCAAGTTCAAGCCGCACGTTCGCGAGCTTTTGCGGATCGGTCATGCGCCGCGCTTTGATGCGCAGGATGGTGATCTTGTCGAGCAGTTCGCCCGGGGAAATGGGAACCTTGATGTCGGCCATGCGTGAATCTTAGCGAAAACCGCCGCCCGCCATGCCCTGTTTCGAGAGGTGAAATATCCTCAGCTCCCGCCAACACGCGCCGAGGCCGCCGCCATCAGCGCATCGAGTTTGGCGGTCACGTCGCGCAGCTCGATCAGATCCATGACGCCGGGACGTTCGATCTTGGTGGTCCACGGAATTTGTGCGGCCGGCCTTCCGAAGTACCTGCGTGCGGCCGCGTCGTACTTGTCGACGCACCATTGCCGGCTGTAATAGGGGCCTGCGCGGGCCGGGTTGGTGGCCGCGTACAGGCCGATCACCGGCAGCCCCACCATGGTCGCCATGTGGACCGGCCCCGAGTCGGGAGACACCAGCACCGTGCTCATCGACGCCAGGCCGAGCAGCTGCGGCAGTGTGTCCTTGCCGATCTGGTTCTGCAGCGGGCGGCGGACTGCCGCGGCGATGCCCCGCCCCATGTCGGACTCGGCGGCCGTGCGGCCTCCGACCAGCACCACGCGCATCCCGTGGACATCGGCGGCATGATCGGCGAGCGCGGCATACCCTTCGACGGACCAGTTGCGCGCCGCGTGGCTGGAGCAGGGGCTGATCAGCAGCGTCGGACGACCGTCGGTGACGATGCTGCGCGCATACTCGAGCGCATCCGCGGGCAGCGCCAGGTTCCAATGCGCGCCCGCGGGCGCTATGCCGCAGGCGCGCGCGAACCCCAGGAAAGAATCCAGAACATGCTCCGAGACCGCGGGTGCGATCGTGGCGTTGGTGAACATCCACTGCAGCTCGCGCGCGCGGGCGCGGTCGAAGCCCAGCTTGATGGGCGCGTCCACCAGGCACGAGACCAGGCTGGCGCGCAAGGACAGTTGCATGTCGAGGAGCAGATCGAAGCGACGCGAGCGCAGCAGCGTGCGCAATCGCGCAAGTTCGCGGAGCATTGCCGACTTATCGAAGGTGATAAACTCGATTTCCGGAACAACGGCCGTCATCAGCCTGGCTTCGAGTTTGCCGATGATCCAGGTGAACCGGGTTTGCGGCCACGCCGTTTGGAAGGCGCGCAGCGCCGCCAGCGCATGACAGGCATCTCCGATCGCCGACAGACGCAGCAGGCACACGTGCTGCGGCGGTGGATTGAAATTTAAGGTCATCTCATGTGATAAAGGGCCGACGCGTTGCCACTGCCACGGGCGCCATGCTGTCCGATCCGGCCCGGCTTGGCAATCTGCCGCAGCCGGTCGCGGAGTCCGTGTTCGATCCCGAGTTCTGGCGCGCGCGCGGCGAACTGCGCGCGGTTCAAGGGGGCCGCGGCTCGGCCTGGTTCATCGTCGCGGGCTCGCGGCAATGGGCGCTGCGCCACTTTCGGCGCGGGGGATTCATGGCGCGCATGTCCGGCGACGCGTACCTGTGGTTGGGCGAGGAGCGGGTGCGCTCGTTCGCGGAATGGCGGCTGCTGGCACTGCTCACGCAGCGCGGCCTGCCGGTACCGCCGCCGGTCGCCGCGCGCTATCAGCGCAGCGGCTTGTACTACCGCTGCGATTTGATCACGCAGCGGATCCCGAATGCCGCGCCCTTGAGCGAAGTTCTGGCCGAGCGTGCGCTCAGCGAGCCGGCGTGGCGCGCGGTCGGCACGACCGTCGCAAAGCTGCACCGCGCCGGCGTCTATCACGCCGATCTCAACGCACACAACATTCTGCTCGATGCCAAGGGAGCAGTCAGCGTGATCGATTTCGATCGCGGGCGGCTGCGCCCGCCGGGCCAGTGGACATCGCAGAACCTGCGGCGCCTGCAGCGCTCGTTGCAGAAAATCTCGCCCGCCCTGCCGGCCGAGCGCTGCTCGGACGGCACCTGGCAGTGGCTGCTCGCGGCATATGACGCCGAGATGGATTCTTGAGAGCATGCGCCGCCTGTACACGCTGCTCATCTACTTCGCCGCGCCGTTCGCCTTGGGCCTGGTGCTATGGCGCAGCGTGACCGACCGCGCCTATCGCGAGGGACTGAGCGAACGCCTCGGTTGGGGCCCGCGCCGCGACGGCGCCGCGACCATCTGGCTGCACGCCGTGAGTCTTGGGGAGATGTCGGCGGCAGCCCCGCTGGTGCGCGCTCTGCGCTCGGGCTATCCCGATAACCCGCTGGTGTTCACGACGGCGACTCCGACCGGCCGTGCACGCGCGCGAAGCCTGTATGGCGAGGCCGTCGACGTACGCTTTCTGCCGTACGACACGCCGGACGCGGTGCGGCGATTCTTGCACCGCATACGCCCGCGGCTCGCCGTCATCATGGAGACGGAACTGTGGCCGAATCTGTTCCACGAGTGCGAGCGGCGCGGCGTGCCGTTGGTGCTGGCGAGCGCGCGGCTGAGCCCCAAGTCGGTGGGACGCTACCGTCGCATGGGTTCCCTGTGCCGCGGAATCTTCTCGGCGGTCTCCCTGGTCGCGGCGCAGACACCGGGCGACGCGGAGCGCTTCCGGGCGATCGGCGCGCCGAGCGCCCGAACTCGCGTCGTCGGCAACATCAAATTCGACAGCCAAGCCGATGCAGCGACGCTCGACAGGGGGCGCGCGTTGCGCGCCGCGTTCGGTACCGCGAGGCCGGTGTGGGTCGCCGGCAGCACGCACGCGGGGGAGGAAGATCAGGTGCTCGAGGCGCATGCCACATTGCTCGGCAGCCGCCCGGATGCGCTGCTGTTGCTGGTGCCGCGGCATCCCGCACGGTTTGATGACGTCGCGGACCTGGTGCGCCGCCGCGAAATCAGCTTCGTACGCCGCAGCCGCGGGGCGCCGCCGCTCAGCACGACTCAGCTGGTGCTCGTGGACACGGTGGGAGAACTCGCCGCGCTCTACGCCGCGGCCGACGTGGCTTTCGTCGGCGGCAGCCTGGTTTCCGCCGGCGGCCATAATTTGCTAGAACCCGCAGCGCTCGGTGTACCCGTGCTCACGGGACCCTCGTATGCCAACAGCAGCGATATCGCCCGCCTGCTGATCGAGGCGGGTGCCGCCCTGGAGGTGGCGAACGCGCACGAGTTGGCGGCGGCGCTCGGCAAACTCCTCGGAAACCCCAGCGAACGCCGGCGAATGGGAACCATCGGGCGCAACAGCGTCGAGTCGAACCGCGGCAGCGTGCTGCGCCTGCTCGAACTCATTGCACCGTTGTCTGCGGCGGCTGCGCAGGCGGGGCGTCCGTGAGCAAACTGTTGATCTTCTCCAGGCTCTGCTGCGAGAGGGTACCCGCGGCCTGCTGCAGTTTAAGTACGTTCAGCATGTAATCGTAGCGGCTGCGCGAATAGTCGGTCTGGGCCTGCACCCAAAGCTGACGCGATTGCAGAACGTCGACGGCGGTGCGCGTGCCCGCTTCATAGCCCGATTCGGTCGCACGCAGCGACGTTGCGTTCGACTCGACCGCGCGGCGCAGGGCCTTGACCCGGGAGATCTCGGAGAGCACACCCAGGTACGAGTCGCGCGCGTCGTGTTCGGTTTGGCGCGCCACCCGTTCCACGCGTTCCTTGGCGGCGCGATGCTGGTAGACGGCCTGGCGCACCTGGGAGGAGACCAAGCCGCCCGAGTAGATGGGGAAGGTCAACTGCAGGCCGATGGTGCGCTGAGTCTGATCGAGCGTCGTGCCGCCGGCGGGCGTGCCGTCGGTGAACGTGTCGACGCCGTTGCTGGTGGCCTTGTAGCCGCTGCCCACCAGGTCGAGCGACGGATAGTGCCCGCCGCGTGCGGAGCTGATGTTTTCCCGCGCGATGTCCGCGGCAAGACGGCTCGATACCAGCGACAGATTCTGCTGCAGGGCCATTTCCACCCAGCGCTCCTCGTTGATGGGATCGGGATTGGCGAGTTCGAACGGCTCGATCGGACGCGCCAGCGTGTCGAACGCATCGCCGGTGATTTCGCGCAGCAGCTCCTGCGTGGAGGCCAGCGTACGCTTCGCGGCGATCACGGCCGCCGCGCCGCTGTCATGGGCGGCGCGCGCCTCTTCGACGTCGGTGACGGCGATCAGCCCGATTTGATAGCGCGACTCCGCCTGATCCAGCTGCCGCTGGATCGAAGTGAGCGCGACCTGCTGTGCCTCGAGATCGTCTTGTGCGGCCAGCACGTCGAAATAGCGCTGCGCCACCCGTTCGATCAGGTCCTGCCGCGCGGCTTGGTAGTCCGCTTCAGCCTGCGCGACTTGGGAGTCGGCTTGCTGCAACGCCACCCAGTTGCCCCAGCGGAACAGGTTTTGCTTGAGATCGATGCCGTAGCGATGCGTGGTCGTGATGGTGCGGCCATCGAAAGGAAAGCTCTCGAGCACGGTCGAATTCGCGCCGATCGTCGTCGTGACCGGTTCGGTGGTGTTGGTCGAGCCGGTATCGTGCTCGCGCGTCACGATGCCGCTGGCGGAGAGCTGCGGCAGCAGGGCCGAGAGGGCCTGGGGTTTGGCCTCGAGGGCCGCCAGCCGGGTCGCTTCGGCTTCACGCAGCTGAGGATCGTTTTGCAGCGCGCGTTGATACACGGCTAGTAAATCGGCCGCCGGCGCCGAACAGCAGGATCCCCATAACACGCAGACAGCCAATAGACGCTTCATGGCCATATAGTGTTATACATAACCATATCACCCGTCAATACTGGGGTATGCTGGGGTCTATGTCGCGCGACCAGGCCAAGATACCGCCGGCCAGGTTCGACACCGAGGCGAATCCTTTGGCATCGAGGAACCGCGCGACCTGCATGCTGCGTCCCCCGGAACGGCAGATCACCACGGTGTCTTGCTGCGGATCGAGTTCCTGCAGCCGCTCGGCGATCTGGCCCATGGGGATTTGAACCACCTCGGTGGGCACGGGAGACAGCGTCGTCTCCCAGTCCTCGCGCACGTCGAGCAGCGTCATTGGGCGGCCGGCGGCGCGACGCTCGATGAATTCCTGCGGCGATAGCTCGTTGACCATCAGAACACGAATTTGCGGGCGGCCGTGGCGTTCTGCAGCGGATCGACCACCGTCTCGAACAAACTCTCGCGCGTCCATTCGTAGTCGTCCACCCGGCGCACCAAAATCGCGTCCATCACGGGCGCGCTGCCGACGATGGCGAACAAACGACCGCCGACGCGCAGCGCCGCCTCAAAGCGCGTATCGTAAACCGGCAGCGAACCGGTGACGGCAATGACGTCGTACTCGCCGAGCGGCGCGTCGCTGAATGCATCACGAACCTCGAATTGCACTTTGGCCTGCGGCAGTGCGCGAAGGTTGGCGGTGGCCCGCTCGATGAGGCCGGCGTGAATGTCGATCGAGTGCGTTTCAGCGGCGAGCAAACTCAGGCAGGCCGAGAGGTAACCTAAGCCGCTGCCGACTTCGAGTACGCTGTCGGTCGCATTGGGAGCGAGCGACTGCAGGATGCGGCCTTGAAGTTTTGGCGCCAGCATGGACTGGCCGAATCCGATGGGAATGGGTGCATCCGCGAAGGCGAGTTCGCGGTAGCCCGCGGGCACGAACGCTTCGCGCGGCACCGCCGAGAGCGCATCGAGCACGCGTGGATCGAGAACTTCCCAGGTGCGGATCTGTTGATCCACCATTTGTTGACGGGCGAGCAGCGTGTCCATCACATTCTTCTCGAATATTTATATGGCCGATGATTATGGTCAATTTCGTGAGGGTTGGCCATGGCCGTGCGCTATTCTAAACCCCACGACGATTCGCGGCAGGCCCGGCCCGGTCCCGGCTACAAGATCACGCGTCGTTTTGAATCGTCAATGGGGTACGCGTTGATCTTGCCTTCCGTCGACTTGTGGATCTCGACTGCGGCCATTCTGGGTGCGTGCATCGCCATCCTGTACGCCTTGAAGCGCCGCCAAGAGCGCGAGGTCGACGAGTTTGCCGCGCAACTCTGGCATTTGACGCGCGAGGCCGGTTCCGCGGCGCGAATTGCGATCGAAGGCAAGACGCGGGCGCTGCAGGGTCTCGGTACCGCCGTCAACGAATTACTGGAGAATCTCCAGCAGCGCGGTGCGCGGCTGCTGGATCGCGAGCAGCTGTTTCAACAGCTGGTGGAAACCGTGCACGATGCGGTGCTCGTGCACCGCGACCGGATCATATTCGCGAACTCGCGCTTTCTCGCGCTGCTCAATTTGAGCGCAGCGGATGTCATCGGCAAGCCCTTGACCGCCTTCGTCGGAGCGGAATATGCCGAGTTGGTGGAGAACAATCTGCGGCGCCGGCTGTTGGGCGAGCCCGCGGCCGAACGCTACGAGGTCGATCTGATCAGCGCCCAAGCGCAGGTCACCCGCGTGGAGTTGTCGAGCACCGTGATCGACAACGCGGGCGAACCGGCGTTGCTGCTCACGGTGCTCGAGATGCTGCCGGAGGCCGCGCCGGCCCAGGCCGCGGCGCGCCCGCGCGCGATGGTGACGCTCGACGCCATGGCGGAGAGCGTGATCACCGTCGACGCCGAGGGCCGCATCGACTACATCAATCACGCCGCCGAGGGTTTGTTGAGCCAGCGCTTCGACCAGGTCATGGGAAAGACGTTTTCCGACGTGGCGTCGCTGGTCGACGAGGCCGACCGCCGCTCACTCGGCGACCCGGTGCGCAAGGCGCTCACGACCGGCGGGCGGGTGACCGTGGGCCGGCGCGCGGTGCTGGTGCCCGGCAATGCCGGAACGGAACGCTCGGTGGAAATCAGCGTGACGCCGCTGCGCTTCGACGGCAAGGACATCGTGGGACTGGTGCTGGTGCTGCACGACACCAGCGAATTGCGCGGCCTCACGCGGCAGATGACCTACCAGGCCAGCCACGACGCACTGACCGGTCTGGTGAATCGCCGCGAATTCGAGCGGCGGCTGCACGAAGCGATGGACTCCGCGCAGAGCGGCAAGGTCGCGCACGCCCTGTGCTATCTGGATCTGGACCGTTTCAAGGTGGTGAACGACACCTGCGGCCACACGGCGGGCGACAACATGCTGCGCGAGGTGGCCTCGCTCTTCAAGGAGGCGGTGCGCGATTCCGATACCGTCGGGCGCATCGGCGGCGATGAGTTCGGGCTGCTGCTGGTCGGATGTCCCCTGGAAAAGGCCCGCCAAATCGCCGACGACGTGGTGAATTCGGTGAACGACTATCGCTTCGTCTGGAAGGACAAGATCTTCAACATCGGCGTCAGCATCGGCCTGGTGGAGATCGGCGCCGGCAGCGGCGCCATCGAGGACATCTTGAGTTCGGCGGATTCCGCCTGCTACGTGGCGAAGAAGCAGGGCGGCCTGCACGTGCACGTCTACTCGGCGCGCGAGGAGGCGAGCGCGCGCCACAGCGGCGAGATCCATTGGCTGCAGAAGCTGCAGGGCGCACTGCGCGACAACAAGTTCGAACTCTACTACCAGCCCATCGTGCATGCACGCGCCGACGGCGTGCGCGGCCCGGCGCTCGAGGTGTTCGTGCGCCTCGAGGGCGAGAACGGGCAGCCGGGCGTCCCGCCCGCGGAATTCATCCGCGCCGCCGAACGATATCGCCTCATGCCGCAAATCGACCGCTGGGTGGTGCAGGCGGTGCTGTCCGCGCTCGGGCGCGGCGGCATGAAGCTGCCGCCGGGGCGCAGCGTCGCGATCAACATCGCCGGGCAGACCCTGGGCGATACGGATTTCCTGGAATTCGTGGTCGACTGCTTCGATCACACCGGGGCGGACCCCGGCGACATCTGCTTCGAAGTCACCGAGAGTTCGGTGGTGGCCAATCTGGACCACGCGCAGCGCTTCATCGCGGTGCTGCACGGCATGGGCTGCGAGTTCGCGCTCGATGATTTCGGCAGCGGCTTGAGCTCGTTCTCCACCTTGCGCAAGCTGCCGATGGATTACCTGAAGATCGACGGCTCCTTCATCAACAACCTGGCCGGCGACACCGTCAATCAAGCGATGGTCGCCGCGATGATCGATTTGTCGCGCAGCCTGCATTTTCGCGTCGTCGCCGAACAGGTCGAGGATCAGCTTTCCCTGGACACGGTGGTCGCCATGGGCATCGACTTCGTGCAAGGATTCATCGTCGGGCGCCCGCAGCCGCTGTCGATGGTCCCCAATCCGGCCTAGCAGTCGGCTTGGCCGCCCACCGGGCCGGGGTCCGTTTGGGCGCGGCATTCTCGCGACGATTCCAGCGCCTGGGCTCTCGCTTATAACCGCCGAGCAGTACCTCATAACAAAACAATGGCATTTTCGTCTTGCTTAGGAGGAAAATCCCATATCAGCCAATGAGGTGACCCATGCACATTTATGAGGACAATACCAAGGCCATCGGCCGTACTCCCCTGGTCCGCATCAACCGACTGAATGCCTCGAGCGGAGCCACCATCCTGGCCAAGATCGAAGGACGCAATCCGGCCTACTCGGTGAAATGCCGCATCGGTGCAGCGATGGTGTGGGACGCCGAAGAGCGCGGCACCTTGAAGCCCGGCATGTCGCTGGTCGAGGCCACCAGCGGCAACACCGGCATCGCGCTCGCCTATGCGGCGGCGGCGCGCGGCTATGGCTGCGTGCTGACCATGCCGGAAACCATGAGCATGGAGCGGCGCAAGGTGTTGCTGGCCTTCGGCGCCAAGCTGGTCCTGACGCCGGGCGCCAAGGGCATGAAAGGCGCCATCGCCAAGGCCGAGGAACTCGCCGCGGCGGAGCCCGGCCGGTACCTGCTGTTGAAGCAGTTCGAAAACCCCGCCAATCCGGCGATTCACGAAAAGACCACCGGCCCCGAGATCTGGGACGACACCGACGGCAAGGTCGATGTGTTCGTGAGCGGTGTGGGTACCGGCGGCACGCTGACCGGCGTGTCGCGCTACATCAAGGGCACGCGCGGCAAGAAGATCCTCACGGTCGCCGTGGAGCCGGTGTATTCGCCGGTCATCACCCAGACGCTGGCGCATCAGCCGCTGACACCGACGCCGCACAAGATCCAGGGAATCGGCGCGGGATTCGTGCCGAAGAATCTGGATTTGACCCTGGTCGACCGCGTCGAGCAAGTGACCAACGAAGAGTCCATCGAGACGGCGCGGCGCCTGGCGCGTGAGGAGGGCATGCTGTGCGGCGTTTCCTGCGGCGCAGCCATGACCGTCGCGCTGCGTCTGGCGCGCGAGCCCGCGCAGCAGGGCAAGACCATCGTCGTGATCCTGCCGGATGCCGGCGAGCGCTATCTGTCCGGCCCGCTGTTCGAGGGGCTGTTCGAGGGCGTGGAGAAAATGCAGGCCGTTGCCTGACGGTTTTCGAGGCTTCATCAATGAAACGACTTTCTCGATAACCCTCAATAAGCACTGTCCTCTATGAAAGCCCTCGCCCATCCCCCGGCCGAGACCATGGCGCTCGACGAACTCACCGGCCGGTTGCTCGCGAGCTACCGGGGTGATGAGCGCGCGCGGCGGATCTCGCATCGCTACCTGCCGTCGCGCGAGGCCATCGTCGAGATCCTCGAGGCCGTGCTGGATCTCATGTATCCCGGCTACTTCGGGCGCCGCGACCTCAACGCCGAGAATCTGGCGGCGCACGTCGATCAGGCGGTCGCCGCGCTCGCGCCCAAGCTCGAACGCGAGATGGAACACTGCCTGTGTTATGGACGCGAGCGTGAGCCGGGGCGGATGGAATTCGGCGAATGCGCGCCGCGCGCGCATGAACTAGCGGACATATTTCTGCGACGCCTGCCGGAGATTCGCGGCCTGTTGATTCGCGACGTGCAGGCCGCGTTCGACGGGGACCCCGCGGCCACCAACCTGGATGAAGTGATCCTGGCGTATCCCGGCGTGCTCGCGGTGAGCGTGTACCGCATCGCGCACGCACTGTACGACCTGGGTGTGCCGATGATGGCGCGCATCATGACCGAGTGGGCGCATTCGAAGACCGGGGCGGACATACACCCCGGCGCCAACATCGGCGCGGCGTTCTTCATCGATCACGCCACCGGCGTCGTGATCGGCGAGACCACCGATATCGGCGACGGCGTCAAGTTGTATCAGGGCGTGACACTCGGCGCGCTGTCGTTCCCCCGGGACGCCGCGGGTCAGATCATCCGCGGCAAGAAGCGTCATCCCACGGTCGAGAGCGGTTCGACGCTGTACGCCAACGCCACGGTGCTCGGCGGTCAAACCGTGGTGGGCGCCGACAGCGTCATCGGCGGTTCGGTATTCCTGACCCGCAGCGTACCGCCGCGTTCGCGCGTGTCGCTCAAAGAGCCCGAACTGCGTGTCGCCACCCGTGACGGCGCCGCAGAGCCCGACGCGATCTACTTCGACATCTGAGCCCTGCGCCGGAAGGTCACCGGCATTCGACCGCCGCTGTGCATCCCAAGCCCGCACTGGGTTCGCTGCCCCAGGCGGTTGAATCCGGGCGCGCTCCTGATGACTAACCTCCCCACAAGACGGCGCATTCGGCCGCGCCTCACATCAGTTTGCCGAGCACCGGCACGAGCAACAGCGCGACGATGTTGATGATCTTGATCAGCGGGTTGATGGCGGGACCCGCCGTGTCCTTGTACGGATCTCCGACGGTGTCGCCGGTGACCGCCGCCTTGTGCGCATCGGATCCCTTGCCGCCGTAATGGCCTTCCTCGATGTACTTTTTGGCGTTGTCCCAGGCACCGCCGCCCGTGGTCATGGAGATGGCGACGAACAGGCCCGTCACGATGGTGCCGATCAGCAAGCCGCCCAAAGCCTGCACGCCCGAGCCCGGCCCCATCAGAAAATTCACCACGAATACCAGCACGATGGGCACGAGAATGGGCAGCAGCGAAGGTACGATCATTTCCTTGATCGCGGCCTTGGTGAGCATGTCGACGGCGCGCGAGTAATCGGGCTTCGCCGTGCCTTCCATGATGCCCTTGATCTCGCGGAACTGGCGCCGCACTTCGTTGACCACCGAGCCCGCGGCGCGGCCGACCGCTTCCATGGCCATGGCAGCGAACAGATACGGTATCAATCCACCGATGAACAAGCCGATGATCACCGCCGGGTTGGACAGGTCGAAACTCGTCGGGTGGCCGAGGACCTCACCCAGCTTGTGCGTATAGTCGGCGAACAGCACCAAGGCCGCGAGTCCGGCCGAGCCGATGGCGTAGCCCTTGGTGACCGCCTTGGTGGTATTGCCGACCGCGTCCAAGGGATCGGTGACGTCGCGCACCTTCTTGTCGAGACCCGCCATCTCGGCGATGCCGCCGGCGTTGTCGGTGATGGGGCCATAGGCGTCGAGCGCCACGATCATGCCGGTCATGGACAGCATGGCGGTGGCGGCAATGGCGATGCCGTACAGGCCCTCGAGCCGGAACGACGCCCAGATGCTGAGCGCAACCGCAAGGACCGGCAGCGCGCAAGCCTTCATCGACACACCCAGGCCCGCAATGATGTTGGTGGCGTGCCCGGTCTGCGATGCGGCCGCGACGTGCTGCACCGGCTTGTATTCGGTGGCCGTGTAGTATTCGGTGATCACGATCATCGCGGCGGTGAGCGCAAGGCCCACCAAGGTGCACAGCCAGATCGCCGTGGCCTCATCGCCCATGACCAGCTTCGAGACAAAGTAGAACGCAACCGCCGAGATGACGGCCGAGACGATGACACCTTTATACAGCGCATTCATGATCTTGCCGCCTTCGCGCGTGGACACGAAGAAGGTGCCGACGATGGAGGAGAGGATGGAAATCGCGCCGAGCACCAGCGGAAACAGCACCGCACGCTCGCCCATGTCCACCATCACCAGGCCGCCCAGCAGCATGGTGGCGACCAAGGTGACCGCGTAGGTCTCGAACAAGTCGGCTGCCATACCGGCACAATCGCCGACGTTGTCGCCCACATTGTCGGCGATCACCGCCGGATTGCGCGGATCGTCCTCGGGAATGCCGGCCTCCACCTTGCCGACCAAATCCGCGCCGACGTCGGCGCCCTTGGTGAAGATACCGCCGCCCAGACGGGCGAAGATGGAGATGAGTGATCCGCCGAAGGCCAGCCCCACCAGGCTGCGCAGGGCCGCCTGCGAGTCGCCCAGCACGTTCTGCATCAGCAGGAAGTAGCCTGCGACACCGAGCAAGCCGAGCCCGACGACCAACATCCCCGTGATCGCGCCGCCGCGGAAGGCGACATTGAGCGCGGCATTGATCCCCGAATGAGCCGCCTGCGCGGTGCGCACATTGGCGCGCACGGAGATGAACATGCCGATGTATCCGGCCAGCCCGGAGAGAATCGCGCCCACCGCAAAACCGCCGGCCGTGGCCCAGCCGAGCGCCAGGCCGAGTGCGACGAACAGAACGACCCCGACCACGGAGATGGTCGAATACTGCCGATTCAAATAGGCCTTGGCGCCCGCCTGAATGGCGGCGGCGATCTCCTGCATGCGCGCATTGCCTGCCGGCTGCTTGAGGATCCAGCGCACCGAAATAATGCCGTAGAGGATGGCAACCACACTTGCTGCAATGGCCAGCCACAGCGCGCGTTCGAGGGTCATGGTAGCGTCTCCCGATTGAATCTTATGTTATTGAAATGTATACACTTTTAGGGCGGGACGAAAAAGCGCGGCGACTATATCACAAACGGCCGCTTGAGGCGCTTGGGTACGCTCACCCCCTTGAGTTCGACATAGCTCGGCAGGCCGCGGACGTAGGGGGGATAGTCTTCGCCGCCGATGAGAGGCTGAAGATAGGCGCGGGCCGCGGCCGTGATGCCGAATCCGTCCTTGGTGATGAAGTGACGCGGCAGTTTCTTTTCTTGATTGGCGACCGCCGCCAGGGGCGCTTCGCCGATACTCCAACGATAGGGTTTCGACGAGCGGCGCACGATGATGGGCATTACCGCATTCTTGCCGCGCAGCGCGAGCTGCACTGCCGCCTTGCCGACCGCATAGGCTTGCTCGACGTCCACCTTGGAGGCGATGTGGCGCGCCGAGCGCTGCAGGTAATCGGCGACGGCCCAGTGGAATTTATACCCCCAGGCTTCCTGGGTCATCTGCGCGACCACGGGACCCACGCCGCCGAGCTGGGCGTGGCCGAAGGCGTCCTTGGTGCCGGCCTCGGCGAGAAACTTGCCGCCGGCGTCGCGCACACCCTCGGAGACCACCACCACGCAATAGCCGTGCTTTTCAACCGAGGTGCGGACCTTGGCGAGGAATCGTTCGCGATCGAAGGCGATCTCGGGAAACAGGATGATGTGCGGCGCGTCGGCGGGTTTCCCGCCGGCCAAGCCCGCGGCGGCGGCGATCCAACCGGCATGCCGGCCCATCACTTCGAGCACGAACACTTTGGTCGAGGTACGCGCCATCGACTTGACGTCGAGCGCGGCTTCCCGCGTCGACACCGCGATGTACTTGGCCGCGGAGCCGAATCCGGGGCAGCAATCGGTGACGGGCAGGTCGTTGTCGACGGTCTTGGGAATGCCGATGCAGGTGATCGGATAGGCCATCTGCACCGCGATCTCGGACACCTTTTGCGCGGTGTCCATCGAATCGTTGCCGCCGTTGTAGAAAAAGTAGCCGATCTCGTGGGCGCGAAATATGTCAATCAGGCGCTCGTACTGTGCCCGGTTCTTGTCGATGCCGGCGAGCTTGTAGCGCGCCGAGCCGAAGGCGCCGGCGGGCGTGTGGCGCAGTGCCCGGATGGCGGCGCGGCTTTCCTTGCTGGTGTCGATCATGTCCTCGGTGAGAGCCCCGATGATGCCGTGCCGGCCGGCATAAACCTTGCCGATCTTGTCGCGGTGCCGGCGCGCGGTCTCGATCAGGCCGCAGGCCGACGCGTTGATGACCGCGGTGACGCCGCCGGATTGTGCATAAAACGCATTTTGCATGAGGTCCCCACGTCTCAAGGCGCGCAGAATAGCCCATCGGCTGGGGTTTGACGACCGCGCCGCCCGAAGGTACGGTAGCCCGCAATCCAAATTAAGAGAATCATGAGAATAGTTCTACTGGGGGCGCCCGGCTCCGGCAAAGGCACGCAGTCGCAACTGCTGGTCAAGGCGCATGGCATTCCGCAGATATCCACCGGCGATTTGTTGCGCGAGGCGGTGGCCCAGGGCACGGAGCTCGGCCTGCGCGCGAAGGCCGCCATGGACTCGGGCAAGCTCGTGGACGATGCCACCGTGCTTGGCATGATCCGTGAGCGCACCGGCAGACCCGATGCCGCCCACGGCTTCATCCTGGACGGTTTTCCGCGCAATATCGCCCAGGCAGAGGCGCTCGAGAAGATGCTGGCGCAACAGGGCACGCCGCTCGATGCGGTGGTGCTGATGAATCTCGATTTGGGAATTCTGTTCAAACGGTTGAGCGGCCGCCGAATCTGTCAGGACTGCGGACAGGTGTTCAACGTCCGTACCGCGCCCGCCGCGATCGGCGCTCCGGGCGGCTCGTGCGGCGCGACGCATCGGCTGATTCAACGGCCGGACGATCGCGAAGAGGTCATCGGCAAGCGGCTCGAAGTTTACGAGGCGCAGACCAAACCGCTGATCAAGTACTACGAGGCCGCAGGGTTGCTGCGCATCGTGGATGCCGATGCCGACGTCGACACGGTGTTTCAGAGTATCGATCGTGCGGTGCGCGGCTAGATAGCCTCGAGCAGGCGCAGACCGATCTCCGCGCGCCGCCATCCCACGAGCGCATGCGTGTCGCGTCTGCCGAGCGCCAGCGCCTTGATTTCGCCGCGCGGCGCGAGAATCTCCGCGCTTACGCCAAGCTGCGCCGCGCGCGCATCGACGATGTGGCCGAGGCGTTCGATGACGGCGCGCTGTTCCGGCGTGGGACGCGCATCCGGGCTCGGTTCGCGAGTGTCGGTCTCGGCCGTGTCGGGCACCGCCGTATCGGACGCCGCCTCGAGCGCTTTGCGCAGGTTCGCCGCCAGGCTGTCGTTCAAGGGCGGCGCCGCACCTTCGGCGGTCGAGAAGATCGCCGCATCGGGCAATATCCAACCGCGGGGCAGGTCGCGGGCGCGCGCCACTTTCTCGCGCCACACGGCGATCGCCTTGGCGCGCGCGCGAACCGGAGGCGCAAGCTGCGCGACGCCGCGCAGCCGTGCCCAGGCCTGTGCCGGATCGGGCTCGTACAGACGCCGGTCCTCGAGCGCTGCGCAATCCTCCGCCACCCAATGTTCGCGTCCGAGTTCGCGCAGCCGCGCCGTGAGAAGCTGCGCGATTTCCCCCAGATGCAGGACATCGTCGGCGGCGTAGTCGAGCTGCTCCCGCGTCAGCGGCCGCTTCGACCAGTCGGTGCG